>Ga0172372_10000918_pt1 | contig 45624 bp, 42 predicted proteins | sample LakKiv5m_2_FD_114544 | JGI IMG/M metagenome (GOLD analysis project Ga0172372, IMG submission 114544) | Freshwater microbial communities from Kabuno Bay, South-Kivu, Congo - kab_092012_9.5m | ecosystem: Environmental > Aquatic > Freshwater > Lake | place: Democratic Republic of the Congo...
AAGTTATGAAAATATTAGGTATCGATCCGGCTCTTTCTTCTCTTGGATGGGGCATAATAAAGCTAAACCATCCCAAAATTAACTATATAGCAAGTGGCTTAGTAAAAACTCATCCTACCGAATTAATGTATAAAAGGCTTTCTTATATTGCAAAGGCAGTTCAGAGCATTATTGAACTTCATGATCCGGATTTAATAGCTATGGAAGAAACATTTATTAATATGAACGCAAGCTCCTCACTAAAGCTTGGTTACGTCAGAGGTGCTCTTATGTCTTTAATAGGAAGGCTCGATAAGCCTTATTTTGAGTATAAACCTAATTTAATAAAGAAAACAGTAGTCGGAGTCGGTCACGCCGAAAAGGATCAGATAACGCATATGATCAAGCTCATAATATCAGGCACTCCCGATCTTAAAAATTCTGACGAAACAGATGCCCTGGCAGTAGCTTATACTTGCTCCGTTTTTACTAGATAATTTTAAAGTGCCTCCCTATTTAATCCCCTTGAATCTAACTTTTAAGTTTTATTAAACTTACAAAATACAAAGAAAAAGGTATGCAAAATCCTATAAATAACCATTTTAACTGCGATAAACATAATGAATCTGTTTTTAAAAGAAGAAAGATTTGATTAACTAACAGAAATATACAAGCACAAAAAATTGTTGCTATTACTTTAATATTATTGCTAATTGAAGCTTTTTTATTTCTAAAGCAATATTCGGAAGATATAAAACCTATTAAGGAATAATAGACCAGCCAGGAATATTCTTTAATCTCATATAATAAACCGATATAAACCATTAATAATGTATTAAAAAGTAGTACGATCATGGATAAAATTCTTTCTTTAAAACTTTTTAAAAACCAATTATAAGTAAAAATCAACAATATCCCAACAAATACTGCTCCAAAAACATCAAAATAATTATGATAACCTAAATGTACTAAACTTACCCCAATACCAATTAACAAAAGGATTATTAACACCTTAATTAAAAGTTTATTTATTGATTTTAATAACCATCCATATAAAACTATAGAAGATTGCATGTGTCCACTTGGGAAGGCAAATCCCTCTTTACCTAAGCTTGGAGCTAACGGCACCTGAAAAGTAATTTTTAAAGCCAAATTAAGTAACATACTGGTTAATAATAAACAGATTCCATGAAAAAACACTTTTTTATCAATCCATATATAACCTATGATAATTAAAGGAATAATTATGGTATCATGACTAAAAGCTAGAAAGAAGCGACAGACATTATCCAACATTATAATTTACTTATAAATTTCATACATTCAGAAAAAATTGCTTAAATTAAAAATATTGCAGCAAAATAACTTAATCAAGTAAAGGTTTTTTCCTTATAAGATATCTTAAATTTATTAGATTATTCAAACGGTATTTTAAAAACTTAAACACGGTAACTTTATTGCTGAGAGGTTTTAATACGCATTAATTTTTATAAATATTTATTGATTATAAAAAAGAAAAATACTATAGGTTAAAAAAATTAAGTTATTACTACCAAATATGAAAACAAACCGTTATACTCAAATTCACTTAGAATTAATTAAAACCTATGAAAAATCACTTGAGGAACATATTGCATATTTAAGGCAAGGAGCCTCTGGCGATATAGAGATAGCAAAAAAATCCGCAGCAGAAAATATTGATAGCTATATAAGTATTTGGGAAGGGTATTATAAGGAATTTCACCCAGAGGAATGGCAAGCTAAACTTGAAGAAGAAAGGCAAAAGGTCCAAGGCGAGTTACAAGACAAAATTTGTAAAATCGACCAAAAATTAGAAGAGCAAATACACAGAGCGTATGAAGCACACAAAAAACCTATACAAGAACAAGAAGAGTTTCAAGAAAGTTTACTAAAGTTTCAAGAAAGTCCATTAGATATTCAAATTGAAAGCCCACTTGCCAGTCAATTCGTCTTATCAGGCGAGAAGAAGACATTTTTTGTTAAAACTTTTTTATCGCAAATAAATAGTTGGGGTCATTTTGATAAAGAGACGGAAACCTATATAGAAAAACAATTAGGAGATTATGTCAAAGAAATTGGCAACTGGAAGGATTTAGGAGTAGTTACAGAATATGTAGTTAAAAACTGCCCAAAAGAACTGGAGTCAATTTTTACAAAACAGTTACTTACTGATCAAGAAGAAGCTACAGCTTTTACCCATTTAAAAAAATATGGTTATCGATTCATGACAGAATACCAGCCTTTATTAAGCTTTGATTTATCAGAAAAAATGGACTCAACTATTAAAAAATTACTTAGTTACTCATATACTGATCGCCCTCCTGGATTAAGCCGAGATGCTTTAAAAAATAAACTAATAAGGGATTTAACAAAAATTATTAAAGTGGATCCTAACATAAAATTATTACTAAATGTAAGCCCCCAACACGGTAATATTTACATATACGGCAAGCAACTATCAGAAATTATGGAACATAGCTTTGCACAAGATTTTGATGGATATTATGAGAAAGCACCTAGTAAAAAAGTAGGTTATATAGTAGTTAGCAAAGCATCCTCATATATAGAAGATATGGAGAGTGATTTTGCTGACATTTTTGTTCACGAACACGTTCATCAAGCAATGGAAATTCTTTTTGAAAATTGCTGTAACCCCTATAAGGCTGATGATCAGCTAGCTCAAGCAAATTTCAGCCAAGTAATGAGATTTGTAAAAGAATCATATTTTTCAAGAATGGAAGCAATAAAAGCAAAAATTGAACCTTTTAGTTTATCCGAAGGTAGTGTTCTTCCTTTTGATAAGATAGAAATAAATGAAGATACTGTAATAAAATTATCATTAGCACGATCTAAAGATATCAAAAAATTATTGCTGGACATTTTTACCCAGAGTACGAAAGGTATAGGAGATAAAAGCTCGGAAGAGAGTGTTTCTAATATAATTAGCATTATTGAGTCTTATACAAATAATGAGGAATTATTATTAACCCAAGGAGAAAATGTTTTAGCAAAATTATCTAAAACATTTTCTGAATTTCTTCCAAGTTTGAAAGAAGGTTCTATAGAAATTATCTTAAGTTATTTAATTGATATGGAAGTAATTATCCCAGGCCCATTTTATTTCTTGAGTAGATATCCAGAAGAATCTTGGGATTCAGAAGCAATAGCCCATTATTTTGAACACGTAGCAGCAGAAATAAGAGACCCATCATCTAAAATGAAATTGGCAGCCTGGAAGGAAACTGGAATTGATAAATATTTTACAGAGCATATATTGCCTCCTGCTGTGGAACATTTAACTCAAAAGTTTTTTACAAATAACGATGAGAACAGAGAATTAGCAAAGAATTTACTAGCACCTTCTTGGAATTCAGAGCAAGTAGATACACTTTTTAATACAGCTCATAGTGTAAGTATTTTAGGAGGAGAATTAGTTGAAGCAGTTTTTTAAAGCTGCTTCAAACTTTTAAAAGTTAGAAAATACTTTAACTACTTATATCTTTTATTACTCAAGCAGTATTTTTGAGCTTAAAACTTAGGCGATGATGGATAGAAGAGCCGTATTTCTCTATTGCAGATATATGTTCTTTTGTGCCATAACCAGAATTTTTTGCCCAGAAATAATATGGAAACTCCTGATGCAGCAATGCCATCATTCTATCTCTGGTAACCTTAGCTATTATTGAAGCGGCAGCTATAGATATAGACTTATCATCCCCTTTTACATAGCTTACAAAACGTTTATCACTAAATTTCATATTACCGTCTACAATCACTACCGAAGGCTCCTTTATTAACCCCTCTACCGCAAGGACACAAGCTTTTTTCGTTGCTTCTAATATGTTTATTTCATCAATTTCTTTTGGCCCTACAACACCAATTGACCAAACATAATTTTGAGTAATTTTTACGTATAATTCTTCTCTCTTATTTTTAGATAATTTTTTAGAATCCTTGATACCTTCAATTAAATTGTTTTGATCAATAATAACAGCAGCAGCTACTACAGGGCCAGCCAGTGGCCCCCTACCTGCTTCGTCTATACCCGCTACTACACCCTGGTAATTTGATTCAATAGATAAATCCATTTTCTTACTCTCTCATTAAATTTACGCACGCTACCATACTAATTGCGGCTACCTCGCTTCTAAGCACCCTATTACCAAGACTTACAGAAATAACTTTAGGACTAGATATAAGTTTTTCCTTTTCACTTGGAGAAAAACCACCTTCAGGCCCTACAAAAATAGCAATATTTTCTTCAAATTTTTTTATGGAGCTAATTTTTACTCCCTGGTTTTCCTCTTCATTTGCAAAAATAATCTGATCTACCCCGCTAATATTACAAAACTCTTGAAGATCAACGGGTAAGTGCAATACAGGCACTACGAACCCTTCGCTCTGCTCTACCGACTCTATTATGCATTTGGTAAGCCTTTGCTGATTGATATTCTTAAATTGCGTCCTTTCTGAAATTACCGGAATAATTTCAGTAACCCCTTGTTGTACAGCTGCTTTAAGTGCTTCTGTGAATCTATCTGGTTTAATAATAGACATAGCTAAAACGAGGGGTTTCTGATACTCGACTTCCCGTAACTTTTTACCTATAACCGCTTGTAAATCACGCTTATTAATTGCTCTAATTTCAGCTTTAAATTCTCCGTCAATACTATTAAATAACCGAAATTCTTCAGAAATTTTCATCCGTAAAACTGCCTTGCAATAATGAAAAATATCATCGCTTAAGGTTATGATTTGATTTTTAGCTATTCTAGAAGTAGTATAAATTCTGCTTAAGCTAGAAAATTTCATATTTAAATAATAAAAAATGTTAAAAGAGCAATCCCTAAAACCATTATCGGATAATACTCTACCCAATAAAAATACGGCAAGTAAAAAGGATAATAAACCTTTTTCGGGAGTGAGTAAAGATGAAGAATTTGGCGGTCCTAAAGGGCCAGAACCAACTAGATATGGTGACTGGGAAGTTAACGGGAGAGTTTCAGACTTTTAAATGCCATGCAACCTCTAAATCCCCCTCAAAAAGAAGCTGTTGAAACTACCGAAGGTCCCCTACTCGTACTAGCAGGAGCCGGAACCGGTAAAACCAAAGTTTTAACTAGCCGAATAGCTTATATAATTAGCAATAATTTGGCCTATCCGAGCCAAATACTAGCTGTTACTTTTTCAAATAAAGCAGCTCGGGAAATGCAAAACCGGATTAACGAAATTATTGCTTCGGACGGTCTAAATATAGGTACATTTCACTCTATTTCTACGAGAATATTAAGGTCTCATATTCATTTACTTGATAACGGTATGAACCGAAATTTTAATATTATTGACCAAGATGAGCAAATAAAGTTAGTTAAAAATATTGCCCTTGAAAGTAATATTGATATTAAAAAGTATCTTCCTAAATTACTGCATGTTATTATCTCTAAGTGGAAAGATCAAGGAGTTATACCAGAAAAAGTTAGCAGTTCTGATACTACCACCCCTGAATCCCAACTTGCCTATCTTATTTATCAAAAATATCAAAAAATCCTACAGGAATCCAATGTTGCCGACTTTGGCGATCTGTTATTGTACTGCAATCAATTACTTATCAATAATCCTGAGATTCTTAAATATTACCAAAATAAATTTAAATATATTTTAATTGACGAATATCAGGACACTAACGCTGTTCAGTATGTATGGGCTAGGATGCTTGCAAGTGATCACAAAAATATTTGCTGTGTCGGGGACGATGACCAATCCATATATAGCTGGCGAGGAGCTGAAGTTAAAAATATTCTCCGTTTTGAAAAAGATTTCCCCAATGCAAAAGTCATTAAACTAGAACAAAATTACCGCTCCTGTTCTCATATTCTGGAAGCAGCATCTAGTATCATAAGAAATAACAAGAACCGACATCACAAGAACCTTTGGACTGAAACGCAATCGCAGGAAAAAATAAAAGTGATTTCCTGCTGGAATGAAAAAGAAGAAGCCAGGTTTGTTGCAAATCAAGTAGGAAAATATATTAATTCTAAACAATATAGCGCCGGTCAGATTGCCATTCTCGTTAGAGCCGGTTTTCAAACCAGAACTTTTGAAGAAGTTTTTATAAGCAACGCCATGCCCTACCAGATCATTGGTGGATTAAGATTTTATGAAAGAATGGAGATTAGAGATTTACTTGCTTATATCCGTCTTGCGATTAATAAAAATGACAACCTAGCTTTTGAAAGAGTAATTAATGTGCCAAAAAGATCAATAGGCAATGCTACCCTAAAAAAGATTAAAGATAAAGCCGCCGATTACTCTGCTTCAGCATTTAGCGCTTTAGAAAAAATGATTAAAAATGACGAAGTTAAAGGAAAAACCAAAGAAAACCTTCAGCATTTTGTTACACTAATTAATCAAGCATCTTCAAGATATGCAAGTGAATCTGCATTTGACGTGACAAAATTTATTCTTGAAAAATCCGGTTATTTAGCGGCTCTAAAAGAAGAAAAAACTGAAGAATCAAGAGGTAGAATTGAAAATATTAACGAAATGCTAAAAGCCATAGATGAAGCCGGCAATATTAACGAGTTTATTGAACATGCAAGTTTAGTCATGGATAATGACATGCTCGAATCTGATTATGGCGGGACAATAAAAATCATGACTTTACACGCTGCGAAAGGTCTTGAATTTGATATAGTATTTTTACCAGGATGGGAAGAAGGTATATTTCCTCACCAAAAATCTCTCTTAGAACAAGGAGATAAGGGATTAGAAGAAGAAAGGCGTATCGCCTACGTAGGGATTACGAGGGCTAAAAAAGAGTTATTTATTACCTATGCCGAAAGCAGAAGAATATTTGCTGAAATATTAAACTCAATACCTTCACGCTTCTTAGCCGAAATTCCAGCTGAAATATGCCAGAAAATTTCCAGTTCAAATCAGCTAAATTATTTAGGCTCAAAACATAGTTTTTATTTTGAAAATAATAATACCGCTGCTACTTCCCCACCCACTTCGAGTAAACTTATTCCTGAAAGCCAATCGAATGAAAAACGCCCTGGTAATAGGATAAATCATGAAAAATTCGGTAACGGAATAATTATTCGAAAAAACGGTGATAGTCTAGATATAGTTTTTGAAAAATGCGGCTTAAAAACTATTAAAGAAAGTTATATTAAATTAATTTAAAGCATAACACATCAATAACTTGTTAATCTTTCTGCCGAGCCTCTTGAAATATTTTTTTTTATCATAAAATATATATTGTAAATGCAAACTTTATAAGGAGGAAATTATGTCATATTTACCAAGACTAAGGTCAAAATCAGAATCTATAAGAACAAGGGACAGTATATTTGATGACTTGTTTCATGAACTTTATTCTTTACCAACATCTTTCTTATCTAAAAGTGGAATGGACTTATCCCCTAGAATTGATATATCTGAAACAGATGGTGAGTACAAGATAGAAGCAGAATTACCGGGAATAAATCAGAAAGAAATAGATGTAAAAATAGACAACAACATTCTGACCATAAAAGGAAAAAAAGAAGATGTTAAAGAAGAAAAAGAAAAAAATTACCATTTAAGAGAGAGATATTATGGAGCATTTCAAAGATCAATCTCACTACCTAATAATATCGAACCAGAAAAAATTAAAGCGAGATTCGAAAATGGAGTTTTAAATATATCGGTACCGAAAAGTGATAAAAGAACTCCTAAAAAAATAGAAATAAGTTAAGTGAATTAAAGGAGAAAAATGAGGTTAGCATATGAATGTAACTGATCAAAAACCAAGTGATTGTAAATGGACCAATTACAGAGCCATATTAGCTATATTAGGATTTAGTACCTGCCTGTTTTTAGCAGGTACTATATATTTCCTGGTAAAATGTTATAACCAAAATCAAATCATTTCTGAGCAATTATTAGAGTATAAGAATCAGCTTAATTATAATAAGCACCAGCCATTGCTTGTGGATGATAATTTTGAGCGTAGAATGAAAAAATTGTTTGATGAAATGAGCTTGATTCCTAGTCAATCATTATTCAACCTTATTGATCGTGATTTCTTTAATTCCCCCATTCGCAGGGATAGTTTAGTAAATGATAATTATCTGAATCACTCTACAATTGAGGTATTAGATAAAGAATATCTAATTACGCTAGCAATACCAGGATTTACTAAAGAACAAATCAAATTAGAATTAAATGGGAATATCTTAACAATTTCTGCTGAAAATAAGGAACAATCAGATGAAAATGACACTAAAAAGAACATAAATAGTAAATTCAGACAGGTAATTAGCTTGAATAATGATATTGAACGGGACTCAATTAAATCATCATTAAAAGACGGTATATTAACTATCAGTATTCCTCGTATCCAGCAAAAAGGAGAACCTCAAACTATAATTGAGTAAACTAATTTTAAGCCCAATCTTTATTGGGCTGGTAATAATAATTTACTTAATTGTCTTATGGATATCTTAAAAAATGGATAATTTTACAACCAATATACTTAATATTTATAAGGACAAGGGTAAAAAGTGGCTTATAGATTTACCTGCTATTATAAAAGCACTAGCAAGTGAACATAATTTATCTGATTTAGAACCTTTAAATAACCTAAGTTATAATTATGTATTATCCGGTTTTTTAGATAATAAACCTATTATCTTGAAATTAGGACTTGATGACGATGCTTTAACACTAGAAGCTTCTTCTCTCCAAGCTTTTGCTGGATTTGGGGGAATAAAAGTTTTATTAGCACAAAAAGGTTTTCTGGTCCTAGAAAAAGCTGTTCCTGGCATATCTTTAAAATCATATTTCCCATCAAAAGATAATGATTCTATAGAAATAACTTGTAACATTATAAACGTTCTACATCAGGCATCAATTCCAAAAACTTCCAAGTTTCCTAATATCCACGATTGGCTTAAGAGGTTAGACCACGATACTAGTAATAAAAATTTAAAAAATTATTTGCACAAAGCCAGAGATATTCGTGATCAGTTATTAGCAACTGCACCAGATTCTGTTTTACTTCACGGTGATTTACATCATGAAAATATTATAAAGCATGGAGATAATTAGGTAGTTATTGATCCAAAAGGTGTAATAGGTGAACCAGCTTACGAAGTAGCTGCATTTATACTCAATCCTATCCCCGAGTTGTTAAAATCCAGAAATATAGCAGATATTATTAACAATCGGATCACTCATTTTGCCTACAAACTTAAAATAAAACCGGAGCGTATTAAAGGTTGGTGTTTTATACAAGCCGTACTTGCATGGGTCTGGATTTTAGAAGATAGCGGAAATGACAAGTACTTTAGATCTTTGGTAGAAATTCTGGTATGTAATCTTTCCAATTATTAAAAAAAAACGGATATGTGGAAAAACCATTCATCTGATGATTAGAATTATGCATAATAAATGGTACATATGCCATTTCTTTTGTGCTATAAAAAAAGTGTATTTGCATGACTTGCTGAAAACATTTTGAATTGCTCCGATCAAAACTGCAAGCATTAAAGGATCAGTCATAACGAAAAAGGCAACTAGCAAACTCCCTACAGCATCAAAATTAGATATCATAAAGAAGAGGCCTCCGGTAATTAGCATCATAAGCGGAGTAATAATAGCTGCAGAAAACCAACCCAGCCTTCTAACAAGTTTGACCTAATAATAACGAAGGAAATAGCTAATAATCCTGTATAACTAAGACAGCTGCCAACAAAAACAGCAAAATCTATAGTATCAGGATAGAGCTTTCTTGTTTCTGCTTTCCCAGGATTTCTGACTAAATTTATGACAAAGACGTAACAAAATAATAATGCTACTATAAGCCTTATATATTTTTAGTTCTTGACAATTTTATAAACAGGCTAGAAAAAGCACTTAAATATAGAACGCTCAAAAAAGCCATTTATATATCTTTAGGGTTAAACCTTCCACTTTCCTTTCCAAGGTAAAAGTGATAGATTTAATTAATTTGCTTTCTTATAAAAGAAATTTGCGATTCTTGATAATCTCGTTAGCTGCCTCAAGTTCTTGTTGGGTATTTATCCCTATAACTAAATGGTGAGTTTTAGAAGTATAATAACTTACTTTTTCGCCAGCACTGCTACAGATTTCTATTATTTCAGTTAAGTATAATTCGCTATTATTAACAGCACGAGACCTATTAATACAAGCAGGTAAATATTTTTGTAAAATGCCTGGCGCAAAAGCCATTATTCCAGAATTACATAATTTTATTTTCTTTTCCGGTTCAGTAGCTACTTTAAATTCAACTATCTTTTTAAAATTACCCTTTTCATCTAGAATTATTCTGCCATAGGCATTTGGTTCTTCATGCTCAAATGCTAATGTTACTATCGCAGACCTAGATGTCTCAAGATAATTAAATAGTTCTATAATTATTTCCGGAGTAATAAGTGGGTTGTCCCCATATATAACCGCATTTTGTATATTATTATTTATTAAAGCACTAGCAACCCAAACTGCGTGAGCAGTACCAAGTTGTTTATCCTGCAGAGCAAATTTACACTTATTTTCAAAAGCAGATAAATATTTAGCTATATGATCCGAGTATACCAATACAATATCTTTAGTAACGCCATAGGCATGATCCACTACCATTTGCAGCATTGTTTTATCACCTATTTTGTGCATTACTTTAGGTAGATTTGATTTCATCCTACTACCTTTCCCAGCAGCTAAAATGACAATTTGTCTTTGCATAAACTTATTTTAATTATATGATAACTTAAAAAGTTAATAGTATGAGGACATATATACCTACGGCCCCTAAAATTAAAGAAAATAATAACAGATTCCAGATTAAAACCTAGCTTTTTATTTTTGTTCAAGAGTAAACTTGTAGTTAAGGATCTTTAGGGACCAGTTTATATATGAAACATTCCGTAATAAAATTTTATTTGCTACATACCTATTACAACAACTAGAATTCAAATGTTATTAATTTGTACCTAGTTAATAAATGATGAATCAATTAACCATTGAAAATCCTATAAGCTGTTTTGGTATAGGAGTACATTCTGGCAATAAGACTCAAGTAACCCTAAGACCTGCTGGCAAAAACGTTGGTATTGTTTTCATTAGAACTGATATTTCTTCTGTAGATAATAAAATTTTAGCGAATTATTCTAGTGTATTCGATACTTCTTTATCTACCTCTATAAAAAATGAAGCTAATATTTCTGTTTCAACGATTGAACATTTAATGGCAGCAATTTGGGGATGTGGTATTGATAACCTAATTGTCGAAATTGATGGTTCCGAGGTACCAATAATGGATGGAAGTAGCAAACCATTTGTGTTCATGCTTGAATGCGCAGGTTTAAGAGTTTTAAATGCGCATAAAAAATATTTAAAATTACTTAAGGAAATTAGAGTTGAAGATTCTGGGGCTGAAATTCTTGCCTCCCCTTCAGACAGTATATTACTTGATTTAACAATTGATTTTGCAAGTAAGGTAATCGGAAAACAGAAGCACACTTTTTGCAAGGAAAATAATTTTAAAGAGGAGATAGCTAATTCAAGAACTTTTGGCTTTCTCCAGGATCTTAATTACTTACAAAGCAAAGGCCTAGCTAGAGGAGCTTCCCTTGATAATGCCATTGGAATTGATAAAGATACAATTCTTAATCATGAAGGGCTTCGTCATGACAATGAATTTGCCCGCCATAAAATGCTCGACCTAATGGGTGATTTATACACCACAGGTGCACATTTTATTGGTACGATCAATGGTTATAAAACTAGCCATCATTTGAACAATCAATTTTTAAGAAAGATATTTAGTGATCCTTACGCCTACTCTTTTATAAATGCCTTGTCCTGAGATATCCTTGACAATTGATATATTTGGTCCTATAAGTAACTGGTTCAAGTAATTGACTTTGTACGCACCCGTAGCTCAATTGGATAGAGCACTTGACTACGGATCAAGAGGTTAGGGGTTCGACTCCTCTCGGGTGCGCCATTCTTCGATTCTGGTACATTTTACGAATTGGTCAAACGGTGGACGCAAGGTATACTCTAGCTTCTGGCTTTTTAGCTTGAGGTTCTGAAATACCAAATTTATCAATTTGCGTTTTCCCTCGATGTCAGAACCTTTGAATGTTTCAAGTGCCCCGGAGGCTATTCCTACTACGCGAATCAGGGTATCAGCAAAATCATTATCTGTCTGGTCGTAACATTGTATCTTTGTGATAATATCCTCGCGTTTTCTTAATAATTCCCCGAGTTTTTCTTCGTAATCCTCTTTTGAAAGATAACCGTCTAAAAATAGCTCAGCTAATCTGTCTAAGCGATTTTTTACTTTAGTGTGCTCAGCATGAAGCTCAGTTATGGTTTCCCTATGATGTTCTTGCTCAGCGTGTGCTGAGCTTTTTATATAGGAGATCACATCCTTTAGTAGTTCAGGCTCTAAATACATTGATGCAAATACTTTCTCTACTTCTTGTAATATTTTTTCTTCTTTCACGTATATATACCTTTTTTGATTGTTAGGGTTCCAAGTTCTTAAATAGATCCACTCGTCAGTGCGACCATCATTATAAGTTTTTTTGTGTGTCTCTGATGTAACAACTTTATCAGTAACAGCACATTTTATCAATCCTCTAAATATATACTCCTTTTCTCCCCATTTAAATGGTTTTTTATTCCAGCCTGCTCTTACAGCCTGACAAGCGTCAAACAGATCTTTTGTAATAATAGGTGGATAAATATGGGGGTATTCTTTGTTAGTCTTTTTTACTCTCATTACTCCATAATAAAAAGGGTTGCTAATGATTGAGTGCATATGAGACTTACATAGATTACCTTGATTACCTCTAGAGTTCTTCAATCCCCACTCTTTAGCTTTTTTGAGCATCTCAGGTAGAGTATGAGCTCCTGTTGCATAAGTTTCAAATAGCTTCCTAATTAAAGGAGCTCGCTTTGGGTCTAAAACTATTTTACCCTTGCCCCGGTCTCTGTTGTTGCCAGTTGTAATGTGCAGGTAACCAATAGGTGCTATACTGATCCATTCCCCCTGGCGTAATTTTTGAGCAATAGAACGGTTTACGTTATCCCTGAGGCTATCAACAAAGTTTTGTGCCATCATTACATTCATGTTCCAGATCATACGATCCTGAGAGGTAGAGTATTGATGAATGATGCAATTTTCCGTGTAAAAATGTAGCTCAATTTTTCCTCTTTCTGCTAAATCATTGAGCATGGGAGTTTCTTTGTAGCTACGTTGCAGGCGATCTACCTTATCTGATACTACTGCTATAAGTTCTTTTTGCTTTATGGCAAAGTCAATGCTTTCTTGATATTTACTGCGGTCTCCTACTGTAGAACTTTCAGAAAATTCAAAAATTTTAATAATTTCCAGATTTTTTCGCAGACAATATTCCTGCATCCTGTGCTTTTGAGCATCTATGGAATATCCCTCTTCCTGTTCTTTTGATGATACTCTTGCAAGTAAGATAGCTTTTTTAGCTTTCGGTGCTTTATCACTGTCAATTATCATAATGATCCCCTATGATTGATTATTGTTTATATAAGGTTTGTAATGTAATAATTAATTGTTATGGTTATTATTTGTGATGTTAAATGTGCACTTACTGTTTTAATTCTGTGCCTAAGTATCTTAATTTCAGCATCTCATTAATTCAGTAAAAGTAACTCCAGGTAATTTTTACTATATAGCTAAGTAGCTTGTAATTTAAAAAACCCAAAGATGATAGTACATTCACCAGAGATAGATTTACTTGGCATAGAAGTCAAGTAGAGTTTGGGTGAAATTACCCCATCTACCCCAGTATTGAAGCGGATTGCAGCAGATTGTTGTAAAAAAAATCCATGACATCAGTTCTTTAATAATTTATGGGATTTTTCTTATTCGTTTTTATTTGTTTTATCTTGTAATCCAAGATTTTTTGGCAAAAACTAATTAGATTCCTTGCTGCTGCATTTACCTCACGGTCAGAGAGCTCATTTTTACCAGAATTTTTTATCCTAGTTACAATCGCTTGATAAATCTCTTCCTGTGATCTTTTATCACTCTTATCTGGTTCTATGTGACGTATATATAAGTTTTTCATATTATAATCCCCTTATTCTTTTTAACTATTTAGATTAACGCTGATTACTTTCAGCTTTTTACTCTCCTTGACCCAAGAATTACTGCTTTTTTATTCCATGACAATAGGTAGTTCATAATTTGAAATGATTTATCACTGATAAATCCCTTTCTACTTAGGTTTTAGTTCTAAAAAAATTTCATAATTTGAAATAATTTTTGAAATCATTTGAGTTTAGTTAATTAAGGTGATTTGTTAGGCAAGATAAAAACACAGAATATTAAGTACTTAACTTTTAAGGCTAATATTATGAAATTACTCAAATGGTTAGAATTACATAACACGTCCAAAGATGAGTTTGCTAGAATTATTGGCAAAAATACAAGTCAGGTACATAAGTACATGTATGAGGGAATTAAGCCTCGCGATGATACCATGAAAATTATTTTTATAGAAACTTGTGGTGTAGTTGATGCAAATGCTTTTTATGATTTATCTGAACAGTTTTTGGAAAAAGGACTCGATCAAAAGAAGAAGGGATTACTTTGGCCTAAAATAGACTTTAGATATTAGTCCTACTAATTTCAGTGACAGACAACTACTCTTTGCGCTTTGCATAACATTAATCAAGGCCATTGTTATTTTTATAACTTTTGCCAACAGTAATGCAACCGCGGCAAGTATCTAGAACAGCTTTTATGGTATAAATATCAATTAAAAATAATTAGCCGCACATAATTTCCTGTTAATTATTTAAGTACTAGTGTATACTTAAGCCAAGTTCATCAAGCAACCATGACGATTAATATTATGGCATTATCGAAATTTCTTGATCCTAAAAATGATATAGCTTTCCGTAAAGTCTTTGGCTCTGAAAAGCATAAGGATATAGTCATTCATTTTATTAACGATATTCTAGAACTTAAAGGTAATGATAAAATTGAGAATGTTGAATTTTTATCGCCTATTCAAGACCCTGAAATTGCTTCCAAGAAACAAAGTATAGTAGATGTGCTTTGTCGCGATAAAAACGGGGTACAGATAATAGTGGAGATGCAAGTAGCACCAACTAAGGGCTTTGAGAAACGAGCACAATATTATGCTGCTAAAGCCTATTCAGGGCAACTAAATAAAGGCCAGAAGCAGGACGGTAAGTACCATAACCTAAAAGAAGTCATATTTATTGCCATAGCTGATTGTATAATATTTCCTGATAAAGAGGAGTATAAATCAGATCACGTTATTCTGGATAAAAAGAGCTATGAACATGACTTAAAGGATTTTTATTTTATTTTTGTTGAACTGCCCAAGTTCAACAAAAATGACATATCTAATCTTGAAACGATAGTGGATAAATGGTGCTATTTTTTCAAACATGCACCGGAGACAAGTGAAGAGGATTTAATAAACCTGATAGGCTTAGACTTGATCATAGAAAAAGCCTATGAGGCACTGAATCAGTTCAACTGGAGTGAGCCTGAACTTATGGCATACGATGAAGAAACAAAACGAATTCGGGATAATATTGCTGCTATGGACTATCAGTATGATAAAGGTAGAGCCGAGGGAAAAGCCGAGGGAAAAGCCGAGGGAAAAATAGAAATCGCTTTAAATTTACTCCGTCAAAACCTCTCCCTTGATGTTATCTCATCTGCAACCGGTCTTTCTCATGATGAGCTTACGAAACTTAAGGCTAAGCTATAAGCTCATCCCCTATCTTCTACAGTGCTTTTCCTGATTAATTTTTAGTTACTCCCTTTTAGCTTTGTTCATTTGGCATCTCTATATGCTCATGCATTATTGTTGCATTACTTGTTACCCATTTAATCAGTTTTTTTTTAACTATCCGAGTTTAAACCAACAACCATCACTAGAAATTTCTGCATATAGTGTGGGATGTAACAGAAAAATTATAGTTTAGATTTGCAAAAAATAGCAACTTATCAATAGCCTAACCTTTATACTATCCGTAAAAATTTCTGCATATGGTATGGATGTAGCAGAAAATTATAGTTTGGAGCTACAAAAATAGCAGCTTATCAATAACCTAACCATTATAGCATCCGTAGAAATTTCAACAGATAGTATTAAGATATAGTAAAACTCGCATTAACATAAAAAATTATCACCGTATCATCTACTGAAATTCCTCGAGACTATATCGGATAAAGCGGTAAATTTTCTGTTTATTTGAAAAGAACACATCATACCATCTGATGAAATTTCTTCAGATAGATATATAGATAGATCTATAAGAAAATCTAAATATAGATCTAAATAGATCTAGCAAATCTAATTTTTTAAATTTTAATTTTAGTTTTTTTGTTAATTATTTAGATTTTGATTCATTGACAAAATGCAGCTTTTGTTGCACCTGATTTCATAATTTGAAATAATCCAGCAGATTTTTTGGCTTACCTATCACCTTTTCCATCAAAAAACCATTTCATAATTTGAAATAATTACAAAAGTTTGTTGGGCTTAAGAAAAAACTATGTAATAATCCAAATCATAAGGCAAATTAGTCAGGGCAAACGGACCAAAAGAAGCATAAAACAAAAAATCAGGCAAAGTCGCACCGGCAGCTGAATGGCATTTTGGTTTGATTAAGACTACAGCTAGCCAAGTATTTTTCTCCCGGAAAGTTGAACAAATACTTAGACTAGCCTTTAATACGCAATGTTAGCAACAAAGGTATAGTATGAAGATAACAGAACATGCTGATAATAGCAATAATCTTTCTGAAGTTACTTACAACAACAATTTTTCTGGATTTTCCAGCTTTCTAGGCTCTAGGAATATAGTACCGACCATATGGTATTATAAGTTACTGCGTCCATGTGGCAAATCTGATTGTAGTGCAATTGCTATATTATCTGAACTAATCTTTTTACATCGCTCTAGCGGTAATACTGAATTTCAGTTAAATTTCAAGTATTTTAAGAATAAATTTAATTTTGGTCTGTCACAAGCAAAAGCTGCGATAATTAGGCTAGAACAGCAAGGCTTGGTTACAAGAAATCCCAAAACAATTATAATTCTTGGCAGAGCTTTTGCTAACGAAATGTTTTTAGTTTTAAATATTGATAAGGTCCTAGAATTAAATAAAGAGACCATAAATGAAGACTCAGAGGAAAAATTCCAATCCGGTTCAAGGAATGATGGTTATAATGATTGTGAGAGTAAGGACAATAGCAACAATAATCCCAAGTCTAAATTTGAGTTTGAAGCTAGTAAATCTAACGAATCTATTTTTTTAAAAATTTTCAATCAAATAACGGATACTGATTCCCTAGAATCAACAGGTCAAAGCAAACCAGAAACCGGTTTTGATCTATCTCATGCTCCAATTTACAGAGAAACTGTAAGGCAACAAGCCATGGAACAGCAAGTTTCTGAAGCTCCGGATAACAAAGCTACAGAGTGCCGGCAATCAGAAATTCTTAACAAAGAGATTGATACTGCCAATGAAACTGAAACTGCTACTACAGCTACAGCAGGAATAGAATCAGTAGTAGAATTAAGTACAGAACCAGAGGTAACCATACCAGACCCGACATTAGCAGCAGCTCAACCGCAATTACAAGAAGACTTACCAAATAATAAACCATCAGTTGCTGTGCCTCTTATTGCATCTTCGCTGCAGTCAAATAAACCAGTAACAGCACCTTTCTGGTCAAGACTTAACTTTTTTGGCAAAAGACTTGCTGAGTTTTATCCTTTAAATCCAGAAGACAGGGACTTACTGGCCATAAAATCAGGTAGAGATTTTGATCTTAATTTCATAAATCAGTTATTGCTAAAAATAAGCAACAAATATCCTGATCACAAATTTTATAATAAAAGTGCCATGCTAAATTACGTGGTCAAGCTACTATCATACGAACTGCGAGATGCAACTCAAGTCAGTAATGGTTGTTTTAGATTTAAAAGTGATGCTCAGAATTTGCGCAGTACTAACATGGAGCGTTATTTAGAAAAGATAGAATCAAGCTTTGATACAAGTAACATAATGCAACTAAAACGCAAAATAGCTGGAATATTTGCAGGTGACATTGCCTATTTGCTACTTTATAATACTGAGTTTAGCTTAAATAAGAATGAATTTACTATTAAGGTTAAATCACATACCAAACCAAACTTAAGCTCCTATCAGCATGGTGTTTTATTAGAGCAAGTACGATCTATTTATGGTAATAATATTACTAGCGTCAATATTATGCCAGAAGATAAGGCACAGCTACAGTCTGAGGTGCAATTACAATCGTCATCAGCTAATAAATTAACCCCAAATCAAACAAGTGATTCTAACATATCTACCAATTCTAGCGGTGAAAGCAAAGAAGATCTCTCTCAAATTCATAATGCTCATAATGAGCCTTCAATCTGGGGTAAAGTAAGACTTGCCCTGATAGGACATTTTAGGGAAGGAGAAATACTGGACAGGATATGGTTTAGCAAACTTGAAGCTATTTACGATCATGATCGTCAAAAGCTCACCTTAAAAGCTCCGAATAGTTTTGTTAGGGATTGGGTATGGCAGCAATATGGTTATCTTATTGAAAGATATTGTGTAAGCGAAAATTATCAATTAGTTGAGCTGCGGTAATGAGTTATAGTACTGTAAACAATTCAAATCCGCTATACCAAATCTTTATCGATTTTATAAAGGATGAATTGGTAAAATTATCCGGTTCACCAGGTTTAAGGATAAAAGAATTTGGTTATCGCCAATTCTTAAGTAATGGTACAAGTATAGGTTTTTGCACTAGGAATTTAAATATGGTAAATAGCCAAAGCTACTGCGTGGCACATAATAATTTAAGCCATTACTATTTAAAAATAAAAAGGTTTTATCATCAAGAAACTGTTAATAATTTTGTTATTTACCGAAGAACAAGAAATAAAATTGAAGGATTCTATTTTTTATCTTCAAGTCAGGATTTGGAGATTACTAGCTATTACCTCAGCTACCTTGAGGCTTTTGAGGATTTTATCAACCGGGTTAGTCTATATGTTAACCTGGTCCTTGGTAGCATAGATGCAGGCAGTACCGGTAATCACAGGAATACTAATAAAAATATCAATGCAATATCCGGCAATATAAATATACCAAATAAAGATTTAGATAAAAACTCACATGACAACTTAAATAACTTATACGTAGAGATCTTTGGCCAAAAAGCTATAGAAGAATTATTTCCAGCTCTAGTAAAAGAGAAGCCTAGTGCCAATTCAATTTAAAACAGCTATATATATGCAAAAAAATAAAATTATCATCCAATATCTCGATCAGACTTTTTTTCTTACCAAGAGAAGTACAGAATGTTTGATACTTGCTGCTATGGGTTTTCCAAAAAAACAAATAGCCTTCAGGTTTGGCATATCCTATAGAACAGTGGAAAAACATATAACAAATGCAAAGAACAAAATTGGTATTTATAATCATAGACAGCTACTAGATTTTTTATTTTCTAGCCAAATATCCAAATGTACCGGCAGATCTTGTAGCTCTAGCAACTGTAGCAAATTATAACTGTTGAATTAATTGTATATACTATTAATTGTCGGTAGCTGTGGCTAATAAAATAAAGTATATATTTTAGAAAGCCACAGCGGTATTTATAGGTTTATGCACTTTGTTGATTAATTCTACCACCTAAAGCTACAGATAAATAAGCACTACTTACATACCATTGATCCACTGAAAAACTTCCTAAAACTTCCCAGATAACGCATCGATAAGAGTTTGGTTATTCCTAATGATCACAGTTAAATACTTAATAACCTGATCCATGTACCAAATAATGGTGGTAGAGCTATCTCCGGAAGTTTCGTATATAAGTTCCATTAGCTTATCTTCACTACAAAGCTTTTTTAAGACCTTTTCCAGAGTAGATTTAGCTTCGATTAACTCCGGTTGTAATTGGTATAAATAAAACTCCTCTTTTACTACTTCTTCTTGCGTTGTTTTATCTACTATTGTTTCTTTTAGCGTTTTTTCTTGATTTTGATTGTTATCTGGCATAGGATTCTCCTTACGTTTTTGGTTGCAAAAATGTGGTATCCTAGGTTAGATTGATAAAATTTGCTGTTTTACTCTAACCTAGGTACTTAAATTCGATAGTGCTGCTTGAGAGTATAGTTGTAGGCATTACTATCAACATCGGTCTGCTACCTATCTAATATCGCAAGCTTAGCTTACCTTAAATCTAAGATCCTAAACTTTCCGCATATTAACAAGTAAGCATATCAAAGCACTATCAAGGATCATCGATATCCCATATCCAAAGAGCAGTACAGCAAATTTACGAGTAAAATTGCATATTTTTCTAAAAACTTGTAAGAACCTCAAAAGAAGATGCAAATGGGAGACATCCATATATAAGAGGCTTGCAAAAAGTTAGGTAAAGGATACCAAACCATTTTTGCCTTATTACCTATTTGGGTAAGGTTAACATAGATAATAGGTGAAAATGTCAACTATTTATTTCTAGTGAATCCCTTAGTTTATAGAGGATAATTAGAAAGTGAATTTAAAATGATAAAAGAAAGATCCCAAATTACTAGAGATCAAAATGTAACGAACCTAGCCGCTACTCAAAACTACCTAGTTACTGAAGAAACCAAAAATGAGTGCATGCAACAACCGAAGAAAAATTGCACACCTAGCGTTAATCCGTTTTTCCAGTGGGTAGGCGGTAAAAGAAGAATGGCCGACTTACTAATTGAAAAGATCCCGCAAGGTTTAAATAATTACTACGAGCCTTTTCTTGGTGGCGGAGCATTGTTTTTTCGGGTAAAAGACAGATTCAACAAATGCTTCTTATCTGATATTAATCTTGAACTTGCCACTTGCTATAACGCAGTTAAGCAAAACCCATTAAAAATTATTGAGCTATGTGAATCTTACAGGCAAAAACATAATAAAAAATATTATTACCAAGTCAGAGATAGTGATATGATGAGTAATGACCCTATTGCAATTAGCGCCAGATTTTTATACCTGAATCGATATTCTTTCCGCGGAATATATAGGATAAACAGATATAATCAAGTTCGGATGTCATATTCTGACAGAAACTACAGGACTTTTGATAATTTTGTTGCTATGCTTAAGTTATGTAGTAATATCTTACAAGATACGACGATTTATGGTGGTGATTTTTCTTTTATAGAGGCAGGCGTTAATGATTTTGTTTACTTTGATCCGCCTTATCATAAATCAGGGGAGAGTTTTTATACTAGAGTACCATTTAGCGAAGATGACCAAATAAGGCTTAAGGACTTTGCTACAGAGTTATCTAACAAAGGCGTGGTGCTTATGATTTCTAATAGTGATACAGATTTTATAAGAGATTTATACAAAGACTTTAACATTACCACTATTACAGTCAAGTACTCTATATCGAATTACCGCAAGGAATCAAATGAGTTATTAATAACCAATTATTAAAGGGATAATAATTAAAGGAGTTTATGTAAGTTTAGCTGCACTACCCACATAATCCCTCTCCTTATAGGAATCACAAAATAATGATGGATCAGATATAATGGAAGATGTAAGTTTATGGGAATCGAAATTTGAGACTTGTGATTATTCAGATAAGCTATTAGCTAAGCTCATTAGCTTAAACGAAAGAGCAAAAAATAAAATTGATCTTACTGAAGTAAAAAAGGCAATCTATTATGCTAAAAAGTATCACGCTAGTCAGTTAAGGCAAACCGGTGAGCCGTATTACTCTCACCCAATAGAAGTTGCTTATATGGCGTCTGATTATCTATTTAGAACTGATATAGTTGTTACAAGTATTTTACATGATACTATCGAGGATACAGATCTTACCTTTAAAATGATTAAAATTATATTTAGCGAGAAAATTGCAAACCAAGTTATGGATCTAACAAGAATTAAAGACGGTAATAAAATTAGTTCTGCAGAAATGGTTAACTCCTTATGGCTACAAAAGAAATATGACTTATTATTTATCAAGGAGATGGATAGACTTCATAATATTAGGACAATAGAAGTTAAATCTCCTGAAAAAGCAACTAAAATAATTAAAGAAACGTTAGGGACGTTCCTAGTTCTTGCTACTTTTCTTGGTCTAAAAGATGTAGAAGAGGAATTGAGGCTGCTTTGCTCTCGCTTCTTAGCTCCTCATAAAACTTACTTACAGAATAAACGTTTTCTTGGCGGAGGTTTTAGCCTTCCTGCTCTAACTTCTCGAAATGTCTTAACCCATAAGAAAAACCAATAATAATTGGAATCATTATTATTAATAGGCCAAAATTATTGTATTTGTCTGTAAAATAGACGAAGCCAAAAGCGGTTACAAAGTACATTAAAGCTCTTGATAATGCATATAAAAAGCTAGAATAAGTGAATCTTTTAAAAACCGGTATGTGTACCAAGAATATAGGAGTACCGGTGGCGGTATCAATAGATACTAAACAGAAAAAACACTGAATTAGTAATAAATGCGTAGGGTTTGTCACATGTGATAGAAAATACGAAGAAGATAAAAGAGCAACGGTAAAAATTACTATTACAGTTTTGATAATTTTTAGTGGATATATTCTATAGCTCAGATAGGTCATGAACAAGGCGCCGAATAGATCAACAATAGAAACTATTAAATTATGATTTATTATTTGCTCAACTGTGTAACCAAAAGTACTTTTTAAAATATTACTACAGTGAATATATATGAAATAGAACATAGCCGGTCTTGCACATTGTAATAGAAAGTAGGAAATAGTAGTTTTTAGGTTAATTTTTTCTTGCCATATAAGGTTTTTTGTCAAGATTTCCTTGCTTTCTCCAAGTTCTTCTACAGATCTTTCTAGCCGATGTTTTGCATTAACGAACTCCGGGGTTTCTCTTAGAGCAGTCCTAGCCACTGTCCCAATTAGTGCTACTCCAGATCCAAACCAAAATGCCATACGCCAATTGAGGTTATATACAGTAAAAATAGATGCTATAGCTAAAGCAACGCTAGCTCCTATAGCAGAAAATACGTTAACTAATGACACAACAGGATAACATAGGGGCCGCCCTATGCTTTCAGTTAGATAAAGCTCTGCCCCTACTTTTTCCCCCATTGATGAAAGACCCTGCATTATGCGGCATAGTGTAATTATCACGGTAGCAGCAACTCCTATTTCTGCATAAGTAGGCAAACTTGCCATGATCATGCATGAAGCAGACATTAGGAAAGTGGTAATTACAACAGTGTGTTTTCGGCCAAAATTATCGCCTATGTAACCAAAAATAATTGCACCGAAAGGTCTTAGTAAAAATGTTGAACAAAAAGAAAATGCTGCAACAATAGAAGCAGTATAAGGATCAGTTTTGGGGAAAAATAGCTCATTAAGGAGTACTGCCATATGAACATAGAGCATTAAGTCGAAATACTCCAAAAACGTACCTATAGTTAACAAACCAATGGCCTGTTTTTGTTCATAATTTAATGACGTTACTTTTTCTTCTGTTAATGGCTTCATATATTTAAGTATTTGCTGTTAGAATATTGGTTAAGTTATTCATATACCCCAAAGCACTATGATTTATTTCACCCCTTGTAACCCATACTTATGAAGAGCTAATTTAGGCTAAATTCTTCATTACTTTAAGTTATTATTTTTTTGTATAAACAAGTATCTTTGCTATTACTTCATCATTACCTACCTTACCGGCAAATCAAAATATTTTTCATAAAACAGAATAAAATTTATTCTTATCTTAAACACTTGATATCATTTATGTCTCACTAGTTTAGGGTATCCTTGAGTTTTTACTACCTACAAAATATGGGGGATTATGACGCCTATTAACCTCCAAAACAATAGCGTAATTTATAAATTTAAATAGTGGCACTAATTATTCTAGTGTTGGCTTAGGTCTAGTTAGCCAAGTTTAAGACATAAACACAAAAGCCATAGCTATTTAAGTAATAACAAAGCAAGTATAACTCACAAGCAGAGGAAGAATATGATGGATTTTCAGAAGATACCGACAAATCACAAGGAAAATACTTATCAAAAAAGGTTAGGTAAGAGTTCTATCAATAAGGCAAGTAATAGCTTAGATAGCCACATCAACAACAACTCAAACGATAGCTTGAGGGGTTACCATAGCAGCAACACCAATCATAGCACCATTCATAATATCAGCGGCATTAATCATAACAACAAAAACTTAAATGGCAGCAGAGGGAATATTTTCTCATATATAGGATATGGGATGATTGGTCTTTTACTAACTACTATTGCTGCTGAGGCTATGGCAGTAGATCTTTCCAGATTCGGCAGAGGCGTTACAGAACCAATGGTTAGATTTGCAACTGATTATTGGGTCTATGGAGCAGGAATTGGTGGTATTGCTACTGCACTCCTCTCTGAAGGTGATGGTAGGGTCAGGATAATTCGTGGTGGTACTGTCTTTTTAGGTTCTAGCGCTATTTGTATGGGCATACTAGCTGCTATGGCACCTTAAGTATTGGTATTTGGAAGATAATGGAACAATTTTGGGCAACAAACCATAAATTATGATAACGGCATTTATTTTTTATCAAGTAACAGTATCAGGTTCATATGGAAAGAATAAAGTTTAATAATTGTCTGAACAAACCGGTAAGGTTCTGGAACATATCTGTGGGCTCAATAATAGGAGCAGTCACTTTTGGAGTAATTATCTTATGTTTCAAAGGAGTATTATGGGCGTTTGCTTTTGGAGCTATCGGTTTTGCAATAGGCGGCATTGTTTTACATAAATGGGATCTTGGTATAATCCAGCGCAAGATTTATTGGCACTTACCTGTTAGCAAAAGTACCGTATCAGAGAACTTACCAGAATCTTATATCAGGCGATTAATGTAGAAACGAACTACTCTGTGATAATAGGAGAATAGAAACAAAATGGAAAAAACAGTAGCAATAGGTAACATAGAGAAAGTAGCAAGACAAAGGAATTTGTTTCTGATACTAACCATTCTGCTTTGTACCGGCTCTTTAGGTCTATCAATTAAGTTACTGACAGGCAGTGAGAAAGTAATTTTAGTACCAGGCCTTAGAGGAGAAGTATGGACTAGTAAAGCAGGCGTCTCTAAAGGATATTTGGAAGAAACAAGCTTAATGTACCTGCCGATACTACTTGACCTAAACCCTGAGGTTATAGATTACAAAGCATCCATCATATTCAAATACATCTCCCAAAGTGATCCGGCTTATATGAAAAATATCCAAAACTATTTTGCCAAAAGCAAAGAGAAATACAAAAAATTTGGCTTATCAACTTATTTTTCCATCAAGAGCTTAGAGGTTGACGTTAAGAACTTACAGGTAATTGCAACAGGTGTTCTAACGTCAAGGTTCGGTGATAAGGGTTTTGAGGTTATTCCGGCCTCCTATTTATTATCTTATGAATGGGCAGGAAGCCTGCTAAGACTGAAAGAATTTGCCAGGATTAAAGAGGCTAAAGAAACTAAGGACTTTGAAGATTCTTATGAAACTAAAGAAGTTAAGGAAACCGGCAAAACTCCAAGGATAAAAGAATCAAATGATAATTAAAGTAATAACCAAAATAATAGTAATAATTACCATTTGCTTTGCAAGTAACTTAAGCCTTGCTGCTCAAGACTTTGAATATATAGCCGGCAATAAAATCAAAGCCTATATAAGCAGTAGTAAGCTTAACAGAATAGAATTTGGCAAGGCTGGCACAGGACAAATAATAGGTGATGATAGTAAGTACAAAATAATAACTGATAACAGAGCACAAAATATATTTTTACTACCTAAAGTTCCGGCAAATCAAACCTTAGAACTAGCCTTAGTTAGCTTTTCTGGAAATGTAGCAGATTTAGTACTTGAAACTAGGGATGTAGAGGGACAGGTGATCAGAATTAGCGATAGTGTTGCCGGTAACCGGAACAACCAACATTGGCAACTAGCAGTAACTGCGCAAGAGCAAGCACAAAATCAAGAAATCATCCAAATGATAAGAAGTATGATAGCAGATAGGGAAGATAAATATTACCTTATTCAGGTCAAAAGAAAAATTGATCACTTAAAGGCAATGGGACTTTCTATAGAACAAGATAGGATCTATCGCTTTGGCAAGCTTATAGGCGCCAGACTAAAGGTTAGTAACAGAAAATCTAAAGAGGCAGTCTATCTCAAAGAATCTGATTTTAGCAATATATTTGATTCCCCTCTTGCTACCTGTATTGAGAAGAGACTGCTTCCCCCGAAAACTAGGGGATTTGTTTGGATAGTAACAAAAGAGGTAGGCAAATGACCAATATGACAATATTTGCTAAACTCAAAGAGAAGTTACTAAAGTTATCTGCTAAAGAAAACAAACCAAAAACAGCTGATGTAGCAATAGATTCAAGTGTGGGCATAAATAATGCAGATGCTTCATATACCGACTATGACAACACTTCTGATAGTCCTAATACTCTGGGTACCCCAGAGATCGCAGGCACTCTTGACATTACCGGCAACAATAAAGCTATTAAACGCAAACAATATAACCTGCTGTTATTGATTCTAGCAGTTTGTGTTATCTGCTTATTACCATTTATTATGATGATTCAAGAAAAGATCAAACATAAACCTACCAAAAGTAATAGCAGTATTAGTAGTATCGGCAGCAATGAAGGCTCTAAACCAAAACTGGAGTTAGCAAGTAGTGCTCTAGATCCTGATAAAATGTGGCGTAATCATTTTGAAGATTTACTGGGTGAGAACAGACGTAAATTTGATGAACGTCTTGACCTTGCTGAAACAAACTTCAGTAGAATAAAGCAAAGCCTGCAAGAAGAAACCAAATTAGAAATGGACAAAATGCAGGCCCAGCTAAATTTTGCTAAAAACGAGTTAATCAGTGCTACTGAAGAACTAAAAAGAATGCGCCATATTCATGAAGAGCTAGAGCAAAGGGGTCAAATCTCTAAGAATTCTTTTGATGAGGCAAATATCAACTCTATAGATTTAAACAGCGAAGTAGAATTTGATCAGCCAAAAGATACCAAGATTTATATTCCTGAAACTTCTTATGTTAGCGGCTATTTACTGAGCGGCATGGCAGTATCTACGGCCTTAAGTACTCCGGATGAGAATGCAACGCCGGTAGTTATTAGGCTAACAGAAAGAGGTAATTTACCGAAGAATTTTAATGTTGATATTTCCACCTGTCGTATTTTAGGCAGTAGTTATGGAGATTTATCTAGTGAAAGAGCAATAATTCGCCTTGAGAAAATGGTATGTATTGATCCAAATACAGAGTTAGTTACCACTAGTAATATCGCAGGTACCGTCCATGGTCCTGATGGCATGAATGGTATCAAGGGGAGAGTAGTAGCTACTAGCGGTAAACATATTAAAAATGCTCTTATTGGCGGGGTAATTAGCGGACTTAGCCAGAGCAGCAGAGGTCTTGATTCTATGGCTATTACGAACCTGGGCGCTGTTAGTACTAAGAAGAAAGGCTTTAAAGATATGGCGGCATCCGGGACTCTTACTGGTGCATCTAATGCCGCTGAGAAGATAGCTGATTATTACTTAAAAATGGCTGAAACAATGTCCCCTATTCTTACTATACCGGGCGGAGTTAAGGTAGATGTTATCTTCATGAAGGGCTTTTTTATCGGTGAGCTCTCTACTCATAAAAAAATTAGACAGATGAGGAGACAAGAAAAAATTACGGAGAGAAAACAAAATGATCTCAGGCAATATCAGGGAGGAGATGAGTAATGGTAGAAATAGGCACAGAAACAGCGCCGGTAATTATGCTGAGAAAAATATTGTTTGTCGTCATGTTATTTGGCCTACCTGGTTGTTCCAGTTATGGTTCATCATTTAGCTGTCGTGATGCTAGCGGTTTAAATTGCTTACCGCTGAGTATGGTAGATAAGCAGATTGATAGCGGCAAAATAGCAGAAATTGCATTAAAGGAGCAAGCAAAATGCAAAGGCATAGGGTGCCATGGCAAGGTTATTAACGAAAAACCTGATATTAAACCAAATAAGTACCATAGGCTGCAATTACAACAAAGCACTGATGAGCAAGTGATTAAAAGCGGTAATTCATTATATATCAAATAGCAGATTATAGATTACGGATTATATAGATGAAGATAGCAAGCATTTTACAAAATATAGGCAGCATAGGTAGCAATATCGCAGGTATTTGCGGTCTGGCAGTTCCTGCGGAAGTAAATTACGCAAGTAACAAGCAAATAGCTGCGCATATTGAGGAAAGTACAAAAGGGGCAAGACCTTTTACTAAGTACTTAAGCTACCGCTATTTCGATCCTAAAGAGAGTATTTTCTTTAGTGAGAATAATATAGTTAGCTTTATGCTAGAGATATCTCCAATAGTCGGCACTGATCTTAATTTAGAAAAAAACCTTGCCTTATTTTTTAACAATGAGTTACCAGAGAATTGCTACCTCCAATTCCTGCTTATTGGCGGCCATAATATAGAACAAAAACTAAATTTATGGAACAGCACCAGAACCAATCAAAATCAAATGCTGCAGAGGCTAACAAGTTACAGAGAATCTTTTATTCGTAAATGTGCTAAAGACTTTACGAATCCTGACGGAAGGATGGCAAGAAATTTTAAGATCTATCTTTCCTTTAGTAAAAAGAGTGATAGTAGCATTAAATCCATAGAAGAGATAGTAGCGTTTCAGAGTAAACTAGTTAAAAAACTACAGGCAATAAAATTATCTCCGCGTATATGCACTGCTACGGATCTAATCTTTGTAGCAAGAGATATAGCAGGAATGGAGCTAAAAGAAAGATACGTACCTAAATATGACCCGCTGGATCCATTAGCTGATCAAATAGCGCCTCTTAGCAGAATGATTGTCAAGGAGGATAGTTTGATCCACTTGGACAGTATTTATGGAAATTATGATTATAAAGACAAAACTAATATAGGTAAATTAGTCTCTAAATGTTTTTATCCTACTTCTTTGCCTGAGCAATGGTCACTGCTTGAAATGATTAATTTACTTGGCATGCCTAATGATGGACTACCTGCAAGGTTGATAATCAGTTACTCTATAGCAAATAATATCAGCAAAACTGAAGCATCAAAGGTTCTTGCAAGAGGACATCGAAGTATTCATGCAGCAGAGCAATGGTATGCAAGACATGATACTAATCTAAAAAAGGAAGCTCTGGAATGGAGAGAGATAATTGCCAAGGCTAAATGCGGTGAGAGATTTCTGGAAGAATCCTTACAAGTAATGATTACTGCGCCTGGTAACGTAATAGAAATAGCCCAGGAGTCTTTACTTAGCCTTTATAACTCACTGGACTTCCAATTGCAGGTAAATAAAAATCTTCAATTACCGGCAATGCTTTCGATACTTCCAATGCAGCAACTACAAAGCTGGCACTACTTAAAACATTTTCGGTTAGTAAAGCTTGTACAAAGCAAAGAAGCAATAGCAAAGTTACCTATTCATGGGGAATGGAAAGGGTCAGCTACAAGCGGAGTTTTACTAACAGGACGCAGAGGTGAGCTCTTTAACTGGAATCCGTTTGTTAGGATAAATGCCGGTAATTACAATGTATCGGTTATGGCGCCGTCAGGGTCCGGTAAATCGGTATTTTTACAAGAACTAGCTACCTCAATGCTGGCACAAAATGCGGCGGTATTTATCCTTGATATTGGAGGTAGTTACCAAAATATTTGTGATTTGGTCGGCGGAGAAGTTATTAGATTTAATCAGGAAAGTAGCATCTCCTTAAATCCTTTTGCTCAGATCGCAGGCAGCGGCACAAAAGGAGCTAAAGCTCTTTCTATGCTTGGGGTAAACAGTAACCTGACGGAAATTGCATCAGCTACCGGCCTATCACTAGCACAAATCGAGATCTTAATTAACAGTGAACTTATATCAAAACCTAAAGCTAACCATACACAGCATTACCACCCTGGTCAGAATCAGGATCAAGACTTAGAACAAAAGATAGAGATATTACAGATCGGAGATTATTTTGTAACTAAGGACAGTATCATTTATGCCAAGAGTATTATTAGTGCTATGTGCGGCATTAATAAGGACGCCCATAAGGAAGCCATAATAGAGAGAGCAATAAGCGAGGCGATAGAAAAGCACGGCAATTTACTTGATATTAGCAAACTTGCTAAAGTACTGGAAGAATTAGAGGGAGCAAGCGAGGCAAAGAACTTAGCTGAAACTCTATACCCTTATACTGAAAAAGGAGTACACGGCAGGTTTTTCTCTAAGGGAAAAGCTGCGTCATTTAAAGAGATGCTAACAGTTTTTGAATTTGAAGAAGTAAAAAATGACCCGGTATTACTTGCGGTAATATTACAGGTAGTACTTATGCAAGTTACCATGCAGTTTTTATGCGGTGACAGATCAAAGCAATTTTTACTCATTGTTGATGAAGCCTGGATGATACTGGACTACTCGGCTAAATTTTTAGAGAGTTTTGGTAGAACTGTTAGAAAATACGGTGGCTCACTAGTTATTTGCGTACAGAATTTCAGTGATTTTCAAAAAAGCGATGAACGCAGGAGCATTCTAGAAAATAGTGCCTGGACGGCGATATTGAAACAAGACGAGAAAGGTCTTGGTGCCTTTAGTTCTTCTGAAAGTTTTAAAGATATAGTGCCCCTAATTGAATCTATTACTTTAAGTCCGGGTAAATATGCTGAAATACTACTTATGTCAACAGGTCTGAAAGTCATTGGCAGACTTGAGCTTGATCCATATTCACAGGCCCTCTATTCAACTGATGCTGCTGATTTTAAATATTTATCAGAAGCAAAATGCAAGGGTTTAAATAAGGATGAAGCCATTACGCTTCTTGCTAAAAAATATGGCCATCTTCCGGAGTTAGAAGAAAACAGCGTTAATAAAGTAGGAATTAATGAGTCAAAAGGAGGCATAAATATATGAAGCAAGTTCTTATTTTATTAATGATCATAATAGTTGGAGCCGGAGTAGGCTGGCTGGGATTCTTGCTATTTGGTGATATAGCTACAAATACCAGGATTCTTTATCTATCTCAAGAAGAGATATTAAAGTTAGAAAAGGACAGGGTAAACAGGCATAGTCTGGTGGTAACAGCAAAAGACGGTAGTAATAGTAATAAGAATCATAGTGATAATAAGTATGCTGAAACAAATCTATTTTTTGGCCAAATTGACCTAGCAATAGAGTTAATCAAATCAGAAGCCCTGAAATATCAGGACAAAAGAGACAAGGTAATATTTATAACATCAGGATTTATTACCGGAGAAGACGTAACCTCAATAAGCACGCCGGTTCATTTAAGCGTAATAGAAAGGTTAGCGAAAATAGCAGGTAGCCGGCAGCAATCTGGATTAGAGGATGATAAACCAAACAACCAATTAAATAACCAATAATGATATAAGGAATCCCATGTATAAAGCAACTTACCGCTTGTTTTGCAAGCAAACCAACGGCCCAAATACGAACTTACAATCTAATAATTATAAATCAATCAACTATAGATATACCGCAGATACTTCAAAAGTTGTTAGGAAAATGAGTGGTGAGTTTGCGGAGCGTATATTAATACGTGAGCATAAACGAATCCCGAAATTTGACAATGCAAATCTTGAAGTATCAAAGGTATACAACATGAACAACAAAATAAGCAATCAATATCATAAGAAATTGAGCAAAAAATTTATAAAACAAAATGCTGATGAAAATATAAACGAGAATACTAATTATCTAAAACACAACCAAGATGACAAGAAGAAAACCATGCTAGGTGGCTTGATAATAAAAGCAGGACTAGATTACTTATATCCAAAAGATACAGATGTTTTGTATGGCATGTTGTTAACCAATAAAAAACTGCTTGGTGTAAAACCTGATGCTATGGATCAGTGGCGAGAAATAGGTAAAAATTTAAAGAATAATACTTAAATATAGACATGAAACAAGCAATATCAATATTAACAATAACTTTAGCAAGTCTATTGCCACAAATAAGCCTTGCTAAGGATTTTGGTCAGCATGGTTTGGCATTTGAGGTTAAAGAAGAAGGTTTTATAGCAATGATCCAAAGAAAATTAAAACTGATTGATATAAAAAGTGAGGAAAAGAAAATGTTAGAAATAGCTAAAAAAGCAGTAGAAGAACCGGCACCTATAGCTAATATCAAAAAAACCGTAAAGCCGGCTACTTTTACCTACGATCCGAGCTATATCTTACCGGATGATATTATTTTGCCAAACGGTAAATTACTTTATGCCAAAGGTACAAAAGTTAATCCGTTAGATCATATGACCTTAGATAAAAAACTAATATTTATAGATGGCAGAGACCTGAAACAAATCGAGTGGTTTAAAGATAAAAAAACCGCAGGCAACTTTAATGATCAAGACAAGTTAATACTAGTAGCAGGCAGGCCAATAGATTTAGGTAATCATCTAGGCCAGGAAATTTATTTTGACCAGGGAGGATTCTTGACTACAAAATTCAATATTGAGCAGGTGCCCGCAATAATAGAGCAAGAAGGTAAAGTTTTAAGGATAAAAGAACTAGAGGTAGAGGCTCAAAGTAATCAATTAGCAACCGAGTAATTTTAGAGAAAAAATATATGATAAGGCTTATGCTTCGATCCAAAAAAGTTACAGAAAGCCTGGCACTTATGTTAGTGGTAATTTTTACGCTACCGACCAAAGCAACAGCGGATATAACATGTAATGGACGTTTTGTCAATCCGATTACCGATATTTGCTGGAGTTGTATATTGCCGATAAGTATTGGTAACATAGTTAATATAGGTAGCGGTAGTGCTCCTAAAAAAAGAGATACCAGAAATCCCTCATCGCCTCTTTGTTTATGTACCAAAGCGGGTGTTCCCGTTCCTGGAATTACCATAGGATTCTAGGAACCGGTAAGACTTATCGATGTTACTAGAACCCCCTATTGTATGACTAATCTTGGTGGGATTTCTCTTGGAAGTGATACAAGAAGAATTAGCAGTTTTAATAGAAGCTACGATGACCGGCATGTTCATGATAGTTTTTACCATGTTCATTACTATATTTACCCGCTCATTTACTGGCTTGAGCTTATCACGGATTTTGTTTGTTTAGAACAAAGTAGTTTTGATATCGCTTATATGAGTGAGTTTGATGTTACCTGGAATGATGAGAAGTTACAGAGCCTGCTAAACCCGGAAGCATTTCTTTTTGCAAATCCGGTAGCACAAAGTTCTTGTGCCTTAGACTGCGCAAGTAGTACGGCAAGATTGCCACTAGATAGTATGTTTTGGTGCGCAGGTTGTTATGGCAATATGTATCCATTTTCAGGGGCAAATGCGGATCATGTTGGCGGGGTACAATCAAGTAGTTTGCTTGGCGTAAGGATAATTGCCAAGATGCACCGCACCGGACTTGCGCAAGGAACGTCAACCGATGAGAATACAAGTCTTACGGGCGGAGGTAAGTTATGCCGTAAATCAAGGGCCTTAAAGATCAAAAAAAGTCAGTATAAACTGCAGATGGTTAATCCAAAATCAACGTCAGATTCAATAGGTTGTTGGCCGCTAGGACTTAGCGACATGCTCTATTCAAGTTTTAAAGAATATCCGCATGACGGGCAAGACTGGGGATACTTATTATGGCGAAAAGTGAATTGTTGCGGGGGATAATATGTTAATATTCCTGCAGCTAACACTCCTTATAATAGTTATACCTATTACTGTTATGGCAAACGAGAAGTTAAATTGGGTAAACAGCCTAAAAAGCCAAGGACAAATCATAACCAGGGATATAATTATAGAAAAGCTTAAGGAATTAGATGACTTAAATAGTAGAGGCCAAAGTAACTTCAGTAATAATGGCCATGATCTAGCATCAGATATAAGAGGAATAAACGATAATAAGGTAGTTCTTAAAGTTTTTGTCAGTAACTCTATGCCGCTAAATCTGCTTAAGGTCTATTACAGGCAAGTAGTTAAATATGGTGGCACATTAGTGTTTAAAGGATTACCAAACGGTAGTTTTAAAGAACTTACAAAGTTAGTAATGGCAATATCAGAAAGTAATGAACCAGGTAGCATGCAGATAGATGATGAAGCTTTTGAGCATTTTGGCATTAAAACTGTACCGGCTATTTTGCTGATCAAAGAAGCAGACTATTTCAATGAAGGCTTTGAAGGAAACTCTTACAGAGTTACTTATGATAAGGTTATAGGCTCTATAGGTGTTAGAGCTGCCCTTGAGAGATTTGCAGAAAATGGTGATTTATCAAAAGAAGCTAGGGGTTTACTTGGGCAATGATAATAAAAAAAATAACCATTATCACACTTAGGCTAATGCTGACTTTAATTTCTTTTTGGCAGCTTAATGCTTACGGAGAATATAGAGATCCTATTACCAGGACAAATGTTAATGAGGTCGATCCATTATTTAATGAGAAGATAGATAATTATAGGGGATTTGAGCAAATGCTAGAAGGACAGAAAGCAACAGCTGTAAGAGGATCTGAAGCTGCAACCGGTAGCGATGATTTAGCCTGCAGTAATGAAGTACCTGCTAAAGCGTCCAAGCTGGGCGCTATAAGAGCAGGAGATTTAGATGATATGGGGAGAAATGAGTCACTCAAAGAAAATTGGCTCAGCGATTACCTTATTGATTATTCCAAGCCCGGCATGATGCAGCACAAGGAAGATGCAGAAAGGATAACTGCCGCAACAGGAGAAATGATGAAAGGGTTACTTGGTTTGCTAAAAAAACTGGATATTGATTGTAGCCAAGTTAAAGGCCCCAGAGAAATTGAGCCACAATATCATATCCAGCTAGAAAGGAGATTAGACCGAAATAAAGGAGATACGGTATATGAGCAAGTTTTTTGTGAACGACTTCGCAATCGCTACAATTGCAATGATTCCCTAGCTATGAGGTGCAAAAGATCCGGTATTGCCTACGGTCCCTGGCAAGATAAACAGATCAGAGTGCCTGGAGGAGAGCTAGTTAATTTTGGTAAAGCTGTTTTTTGGGTAGATCACGTAGCTAGAAGGTGTTTTGAATATAAATTAACCGTCGGAAAAAGACGTTACTTTTTTGGAGAGATCCCACCTGATCCTTATGTCGTGCAATCGATAAGAGAATTTTTAGCTACCAAACATGCAAATGCCACGATTGATAATATTAGCCCAGAGATGAGCTCATATTGGGAAGGAGGGATATTTTCGATAGATGGTTGGACATACCTTGGTAGAGTACTTGGAAGTAAGGATTATGCCTGGAATAGTTATATCATAAATTACAAATATAGAGAGGGCAAGCCTGCCTGTTTTGAATGGAGTAAGACATGGACGGAAAGATGTACTCTAAATTAACCGGTTTTAAACTAACAACTCACTTTAGCATGTTAGCGGAAGTTGCAATAATGCGCATAATAATTGTAGTAATATGTTTGGCTATATTTACCATATCAGCAAAGCTGGCTTTAGCTTCTAGCATCGTTTCTAGGGCACAATTTATTTCCGAGTATCCTTGTAGTAACGGGATAAAGAGCTGCGTAAGTAGTGGCGTAAGGATGATTGACGGTTTCTCGGTACATGAAGATTGCTGGGATTATTCTTACCTAAAAACTTGTAATTACCCAAGTAAAAATGACTGTAGTAATTACGGTCATTGTTATGCAATTAACATAGTAGATTGCCTACTACGGGATAGTTTAGGTAATTGCGTAAATCAAAGAGAGGAATTTTCTTGTAAGAGATGGATACCATCTGAAGTAGAGGATCAAAAGGTAAGGATGGGATTTACTGAAAAAACCGGCGGGGAAGGAATAGTATGCAAGGGAATACCCTGTATAGATGGTAACTGCGTTGATAAAAGCTATGAAACTAACGGTGAGATGATGGATTCTATATCAAAGCTCTACATGGTTAGTCAAATCAAAGATGCCAAAGACATGAATATGAGAATATTTACCGGTTATGCCTCTCATTGCAGTAAAAAAGCTACTAGTTATACCAATTGTTGTTCTACCGGTTTAGGGGGCTGGGGCACTAATATTGGTGCCCACTGTAGTGCTAATGAAAAAGAGCTGATTGAAAGTCGCAGAAAGAATCTTTGCATATATGTAGGCAAGGAAAATAAAGGGGTAATGAAAACGGTAGTTAAACATCATTATTGCTGTTTTGGCAATTTACTACAAAAAGTGATCCAGATAGAGGGAAGAAAGCAGCTACATGCTAAGGGGTTAATGAGCATAACTGATAGGAATTTTGGTAGCGGCGGTAATACCAATTGCCGGGGATTAACCTTAGCAGAATTACAGAATCTTGATTTTGACAAAATGGACCTTACCGAATTTATCGAAGATTTTAAAGCTAAATTTGTAGGTCGTTATAGAGCTCCAAATATTGGTGATATGGAGGCAAGGATAAGAGGTACTTCTAGCACTAATATTAGACATGGAGACGATAATCCCCAAAATAAAGAAAATAACAAATCCGGCTGGAGTAATACGCTAAGAGATGATTCCTTTGAAGCTGAAGAAGAGAGAAATTTTAATAGAGGTATTAGGGATACAGACGTCAGAGGTAACAGATGAAGCTTTTTGTTCAAATGATGATCTTTCTCTTACTTCATCTTCCACCGGCTCTTAGTTATGCAAGCAATTATGCAAAAGGGTTTTATGACCGGCATTATCGTGGCTGGTTATGGTTTGAAGAGAAAGAAAAATCAGAAATTGCCAAGAAACAACAAGAGGAATTAGAGTTACAGCAAGAAATTAAGGAAAAATATGCTAAAGCAAGGTATGAGGTTCAGCAATTTAGCAAGGAACTGGAAGAACTAAAATTTATGATGATCAGATATCCGGAAAGTATAGAGCATGTTAAAAACTACAAAGAAAAAGAGGCTTTGATGCTAAGTAATAGTCTTAAATTAGCAGATACATTCAGGATGGTAAATTTTCTTTATCCCGAGATTATCAATTTAATAGATAATCCAATTAATCTATACGGCAAGAGGATCAAAGAAGAAATTAACCGGCAAGAAATAACTAAAAAACTTAAAGAGCTTGCTAGTAAAATAGGGCTATTTGTTTTTTTCTCTTCAAACTGTCCATACTGTAATAGCCTAGAACCCGTATTAAATGATTTTGCAAAAAAATATGGTTTTAAAGTAGAAGCAGTCAGTTTAGACGGTAGCACAAGTAAATTCTTTAAAACTTATCAAGATCAAGAGCTTGCCAAAAGGCTAAATCTGCAGAGAAGTCCGACAATTGTTGCAGTAACGAGTGATAGCAGGATTCATTTTGAACTAATTAGGGGAGCAGCTTCAATGAGTGAGCTTGAAGAAGCAGGCGCTATGGCAAGTGATTATTTAAAAAGTATTGGTACTATTAATCATCAGGGTAATAGCCAGGGACAAATTATGGTAAATGAATATGCAAATTAAGAAATTATTTACGGCCCTTAGTCAAACATTATTAGTAATAATATTGCTAAATAGCACTAACAGCTTTGCTGGTATAGAGACACTTATTAAAAGCGTTATGCCAAAGGGTACTATGAGCAACGTAAGTAAAGGAGCTATAGTACAAGATCAATTATCCGGTCACATGGTTGGTGGATCAGTTTTACTAAAATCTCCGCCAATAGAAGATTTGCAGCCGATTAACTTTCAAGCTCCTAGTTGCAGGTTAGGCGGTCTTCCATGCGGAGCGCAGCTTGATTTAAGAGGCGGCGCCCTATCCTTTATAAAAAGCGCTGCAATGGAGAGATTCTTAAAAGAGATGGTACAAAATGTTGGTGGTTATGCAGCAATAATGGCAATTAAGACAATTTGCCCTCAATGTGAGAATATTATGACTTACTTAGAGCAAATGCAAAGAAATATTAATCAGTTTAATATTAATTCCTGCGATATGGCAACGGGGATCAGTAACGGTTTGCTAAGCAAGATGAATAAGGGAGCCGAACTTACTCGCCAAAGTGATTTGGTAATTACCGGCGGCGGTAGTGACATGGCAGATATTAGAGATAAATCAAAAAATGATACAAGAGATCCTACTAAAAGCAATAGAGAGCTTGAGAGTTTACTTGGAGATAATTTCAATTTGGTCTGGAAAGCTCTTGATAAAAAAATTGATAATGGTGGCGATGCTCGAGGGTTTAAGGAATTACTAATGAGCATATCTGGGACTATAATTGGTAAAAAAGACGAGAATAGTAAACATTCAGTAATTCACAAAAAGTCATTGGTTAACAAGGAATTAATAGAAGAGTTTATCGGCATGCGAAGCGGTAATGTCGATCTTGAGCTATATCAGTGTAATGAAACATATCTATGCCTCTATCCTAGCAAAGTTAAAACCAGATTAGCTGCTAAAGATACCCTTTATGGTTCTATCGATGAGATGCTAGTTTCAATGGTTCAAAAAATCAAAAACAATTCAGGTAATTTTACTGAAGAAGAGGAAAATCTAATTGCCTTATCTTCGATACCGCTGGTAAATAAGATTCAAAGGGATTTAGTAATTAACCCGGATAATGCTTACCTAACAGTACGTATGGCAGAGTTTGTAGAAAGCCTGTGCTATGACGTAGTTACCAATTACCTTACTAAATTATTACAAGAAACCTCAGAAGCGGTATCTGAACTATCTTACCTGCAGATTGTCGATATTGGGGTATTTAGTAGTTTTGAGCAAGAGGTTAATAATACCATAGGTTTTCTGATAAGTTCCAGAGAAAATGCCTTCAGGCGCTATAACATTATTCAGCAAACTAAAATGAGAATGCTGCAAGAAGAAAAATACTTTGAGGCTAAATTCCAGGAATTTATGTCTACTAATAAATTAGATGGTTAGATAATTATAGAGAGTAACAAAAAATAAAAATTGAAAAAACAACAGGCAGTTTTATGAACTTGGATTTAACAATACATACCTACGGTTACTTTGATGCTTTGTATTATGTATTAAACGGACTGGCTATGCTGCGTGGTAATGAATTCTACACAGATCTGGTTAATAGTCTTTGTATAATTACCGGCTGCTATTATGCCGTAAAAATGTCCTATAGTAACAGTAATATAGAATGGCGCTCCTATATAATGAAAGTACTTGGTATGATTGTACTGATTAATAGCCTGCTGTTACCTACAACCGAGATGATTCTTAAGGACCATGTCGGTAAAAGAATCGGCAAAGTTGATAATATCCCAATGGCTTTTGCTCTTCCGGTAGGCATCTTAGAAGAATTCGGCCATATGATTACTATTGGCTTTGAGCAAGTATATGCTCCTATAGCTATGGTATCGAGCAATTCAAGCTCACCTGTGTTTTCTTATTATAATTATGGTATGTTATTTGGCGCAAGGTTAAAAAAAGAATTATTGCAAGTAAGAATAAAGGATCCGGAATTTGTAGAAAATATGCGATCTTTTATTAAGCAATGTATAGTACTACCATCAATGATAGGTCATCAATTTACTCCTAAACAATTAATAAATACCCCTAATATTTGGAAATTAGTAAGTGATAATGCTGGAACATTGACCCGTCTTTACCTCAGAAGCGGTCAAAGCATGCAAAACGTTACCTGCAGAGAGGCTACAAATATTTTTGAACATTATTTCGATGAAGAAATTAATAGGGTAGTACTAAAAAATGCAAATTCAGAATTTGCACTGGCTAGAGGTGGAGCTGATTATGTTGAATCCGGCAGATCTGCTGTGATATCAAATATATTTAAGAAAAACATTCAAGGCCTTTATGGCGATAATCAAAATGCCGGTGACATACTGCGTCAGCAAATGATGATCAATAGCATATCCGATTATACTACAAGTAACTACACTATATCAAGAGCTAGAACTAACCAAGAAAATAGCTGGTTACTTTCAAGTGATATGGCAAGCCTATATTTACCTATGTTACTGGTAGTAATAAAATGCATAGTCTATGCTTCCTTTATGTTTTTAGTGCCAATGCTTATCTTTAGCGGCGGTATAGCAAAATATACTTCTTATCTGACCCTGGTTGCTTCGCTACAATTATGGCCGGCATTAAATGCCGTTATTAACATGATTATGGGCACCTACAGTCATTTAAAAACCGGCTCAAGTTTAATGCTAAGTTTTAGTAGCGTAAGTACAATAGCAAATCACGTTGATACAATAGTCACCGTAGCAGCTGGGCTACAAATGGTAGTACCGTTTCTGGCTTTTGCTATCATGCAATCAGGAGTTAGTGGTCTTGGACATCTTGCCGGGTCAATTATTGGTGGACTTCAGGCAACGGGTAGCAGCATAGGCGGAGAAGTTGCTAGTGGTAATAAAAGCATTGATAACGTATCGGAAGGAAATAGGCAAAGTTATATGAGGTCCGGGTATAAGACGGACTATAATATGCAATATGTGGAAGGCGGTAATAGCTGGGGCCTAGCTGATGGTAGCATGGAGCGTGTTAATCCGGACGGCAGCGTAATCTATACCAGTGGTAGTGGTATTACTGCATCTAGCGGCAGTACCAGATTTAATTTAGAGCAAACAAGTCAGAATCAAATAAACCAAGGTATCCAAGCATCTGAAAGTCTACTTAAAGCAGATCAAAGGTCATTATCAAATGCGCTAAGCAATACCTTTAGCAAGACGGCTGATTTTGTCTCCAGTTTAGCACAGCGTGAACATAGTGGTGAAAATATTGACTATAGTAGAGCTGGTGAATATTCAGAATCTCTACAACAAGCAGTACATAATGCTAGATCACTTAACGAAAAATACGGTTATGGTTGGGATCAAGCTACCAGGGCTTCTTTAACGGCTTCAATGACAGCAGCTACTCCCCTAAAAGGACTTACTGGTGTTGGTATTTCCGGTAGTGTAGAAGGTTCGATCAGTGCTCAAAATTCTAGCAATCAATCCTTTGGAGAAGAAACTGATATATCTAGACAAAATAATACTAATGAAAGCTATGTCAATATTGTCAAGGCCTCATCAAATGAAGCTTGGGGAAGAGAGAACAGCTCTGAAAAACATTATAGCGATGCCGTAAGAAGTAGCTATGAAGAACAACAAAGATTAGAGGATCAGGTATCAATGCGCCAAGAATCCGTAGATAACTGGCACTTGGCTAAAAATAAGCTTGATTCAGAATCTGCGACAATAAACAAGGACATGTATCAAGAAGTACTGGATCGCTGCGTTATAGAATTTGGTATGGATGCAAATTCTATCAGGAAGCTTGTAGATAGAGGTCACCCTAGCGTTATGAAAGTGTGGAACAAAATAGCAACTGAGAAGTTACAAAATTTACTTCCCGAAATGAGTAGTACTAAGGAACAAGTATCAGGTCAGCGGGCGCATAACGCTTTAGATGACTTTAGTAATCAGCATAGTAAGGTAATTAATCAAAACCCCAATAGTCAAGTCAAAGAAGCAGCATCAGCTAAAAGTTTTGATGTTAATGGTGAGGAATTGACCTCAAATATCCATGATAAAGGTACTAAACTTAAAAACCAATACGAAAAAGTAACCAGCAAAAATGATGAACAATACAATAATGTCAAACAAGCCAATGAACTTGAACAGAGAGACGCACAAAAACAAGTTGATAAATACGAGGAAGATAGAATTGGTAGGGGTAAAACCGCAAGAGGCGCAGCGTGGCTGCTAAATAAAGTGAATGCTGGTGAAACCATAGGTGGACCAGCAAAAGGATCAAAAAAAGTAAATGCAATTAATAAAGGGGCATATCAAAGTGCAAGGCAAGTTAAGTCAAATGATTAGTAATGTTCTAGGAATTAACGATTTGAGTTATATATATTAGAACTCAAATATCTGTAAGCAGGATCGTTAATGATATCAGGAGACTTTATGGTCTTATGATGATTAACACTATTATAGTGAGTAGCCCTAAAACCAGAAGAAGTACAGTTAGTATTATAAGCACTTCCTCTCATTCCGATAACTCCTTCTTGCCAGGCATTTTTGTTAAATAGAATAGAAATAGGACAGTTTTTATATATGAAATATAAAGTAGGAACCAGAAAAAATATTGAAAATATCAACGGAAACGCAATCAAATCACTTGTGTCTTTCCAGTATGTATCAATAATACTGCCAGTAAATGCGATAGCCATAAACATAGCAAAAATAACCCAGAGTAACTGCTTAGGCAAGTTACCCATCAAGTTTTTGTCTTGGCTATTTAAAAATATCTTATCTTCCGTATATTTTACTCTATTATGCTTAACCACTAAATATGGAATTAATAATACAGTAAGCCAGAACAACCCATTGCTAAGGTACTTATATTTACCTACAAATACACTTAAAAATAAGCCGAAGCTCATCCCCAGCCAAAACATGAGATTCCAGAAATTATCCTTATTTAGTCTTGCTCTAATCCAGTCCATAAAAACCCTGAGCTTTAAAATCCATAAAGCTATAGTATCACGGTTTAGTATTCAGGTTAAGCAACTAATCAAGTGGCTAGTAATTATTTTTATCGGATTCTCACAAAATATTGCTCTTGCTCAAAATTTAAGCAAATTAATCAGCTCAGTTGAAAAAGAATATCACATACCAAGTGGTTTATTAAAAGCCATTGCTAGGGTAGAATCAGGCTTGCATGAATATGCTATAAATATAGCAGGTAGGCCCATGCTTGCCAAATCCAGTCTTGAAGCATCCAAAATCATACGTCCTTACCTAAAAAAAGGCTATACAAATATTGACATAGGCATAGCCCAGATAAACTGGCACTGGCACGGTTATAATTTTAAGAGCGTTGATGAAATGCTTATTCCTGAAAACAATATTAGATATGCTGCAAAAGTGCTTACTGATTTATATAAGAAGCACGGTGACTGGCAAAAAGTAGTTCGCTTTTATCATTCAGCCAAACCTCATCATCACAGGAAATACTCAAGGAAAGTACTGCTATCGTGGCTTAGTGATTGATCCTACACTATACCGATATATTGGTCACAAAATAATAAAAATAAAAAATAATAGTAACAAAAACATTCATAAATAAATTCAGGTGAAAAAATGCTAATGCTAGGTAATTTTATAGGCGGTGGTCAGATATTTCTACATAACTTAAGAATGTTTATTCAGGTGCTAAGGCGCGCAGTAATAACCTCTATAATGATTGGTGTTATTATAGCTTTGGTTGTTATCTTTCCAGATTTTACCAAAATAGATTTACCTGCTAGTATGACTTATCAAAAAGCTCTACTAGTAAATCATTTTGGGGGTAAAATAGCTAAAATAAAAGAGATAATCAACCCGAGGCAGATAACTACTTCAGAAACCAGCAATAGAAACAATGCTTCAGTAACCTCAAATCATCTGAAGAAAAAACACTTAACCACAATAAAAATAAATGCCTATACTAAGAATGGTTTATACAAAGAAGGTATCCTACCTGGTCTGGTGCTGGATAACGAAAAATTTAGCATCCCCTATAGCCAAACACTGTCGTTACTTAAAAAACTACTGTTAATATGGTTAATACTTACACCTCTGACTTTTATGATAATTTTTGCTCTATGGACAAGATTCGGTAAAGCTGCTAAAGAAAGAAAGCACCTTAGCGGTCATATTATAAAATCACCCAAGGAAGTAGCAAGTTACTTACGAAAAAATAACAAAGCAAGTGATTTAACTATAGGCAATATCCCTTTAGTAAAAGATTCAGAAGTTAAACACATACTAATTACAGGTAGTACAGGCTCCGGCAAAACCAATTGCTTGCATTCATTACTACCACAAATTAGAGCAAAGAGGCAACCTGCAATAATTATCGATACCGAAGGTGATATGATAGCTAGGTACTATAGACCTGGTCGAGACATAATTATCAATCCTTTTGACCAAAGAGCTCATCATTGGAATTTTTGGCAGGAAATAAAATCAGCAAGAAGCCTTAAGAAAATAGCAACTTCATTTTTTCCTGACCCGCCATCTGAGGTTTTTAACTATGATCAAAAATGGACAAATTGGGGTAGAATGTTATTTATCGGGATATTAGAATATCTAAGATTAGAAGATGAAAAAACCAAAATAGAACCTAAAAATACTATAACTACAACAAAAAAAGCATTACCCAAATCATCAAAAAAAGAACAACTATACCAAAAAGCAGCTACCATTGAGAATTTATATAATCTTATCCATAAGGAAACCATTGGATCTTTAAGTAATAAGCTCAAAAACACTTCTGTAGGTACACTTATCAGTTCTGATAGCGACAATAATGCTGCTCCTCATAATATCAGAATTAATACTCTACTTGCTACGGAATGGCTTGAATTTATCCTTGATTGTGATGATGGTAATAATAACAGTAATAATGCTGACAACAACACCAATAGCAAGACTGGTACCGACATAAGCGGTATCTATAGCAACAAAAGCTTTTGTTTCCACGATTGGATTGCCGGTCTGGATAATCCTAAAACTGAAAATGATAAGCATAGTACATACAACAATGACAGCTGGGTATTTATAGCCTGTGATAGCGGAGATAATAAAATATTACTCCCGTTTATCAGTACCATTACCGATGTAGCCTTAAATGCACTAATCAGTCTCGGCACTTGCCAAGATAGGCGTCTATGGTTTGTTTTTGATGAACTTGCCAGGCTAAAATATTTACCAGCTTTGCAAGAAAATATCACCTTACTTAGAAAATACGGTGGTTGCATACTAGCAGCTACTCAAAGTCTTAATCAGCTTTTTAGCATTTATGGCCGAAACAGCCGCAATGTTATGCTCGGACAGTTTAATACTAACGTTATTTTTAGAATTTTGGCAGCAGATGAAGCAAGAATAGTAACAAAACGTATCGGAGAAATAGAATATTTAAGTCATCAAAAAAACACTTCCTACGGAGCTCATGAGTTTCGTGATGAAGTAAGCTATACCGAACAAGAAAAAAAGCAAGAGGTAATTGAACCAAGTAATTTAGCTAGTCTGAGTGAAGGAGAATGCTACATATTACTTCCAGAACCAAGTGTTGCTATTTGTAAAACCACCCTCAAACTAGCACCAAAACCTCAAAACCCACAACCGGCCTTTATCTATAACCCTGAGGTTGAAGCCATAATACATGAAAGACAAATCAAATGGCAAAAACAGGCCAAAATCTGCCATAAAAGACAATTAGCTGAAAATAGCAAAAAGGTTAAGGTTAAGAACATGATGGAACAAAATAAGGGAAAGGATTTAATATAAGAGGATAAGATTTTTAGAGGTGCAGCTTTGAATTAGCTCACCTGAAACATTTTAGAAAGATCGTGTGCCTTTAGTAAAAATGTATAAACTATTAATTTATAGGTGATACTATTATAAATTTTTTTAATTATCTTAAATGTTAATTAATAGTTGTGAGACGATAAAAAATTATTTAAGATTCTAAAAAAGCACCTAATTATAAGCATCCGGCAATGAAGAAACCAGCAATAGTTAGCTTAAGTTCAGCACAGCGACAAGAAGTTGTAAATACCCTAGA
>Ga0172372_10000921_pt1 | contig 45551 bp, 42 predicted proteins | sample LakKiv5m_2_FD_114544 | JGI IMG/M metagenome (GOLD analysis project Ga0172372, IMG submission 114544) | Freshwater microbial communities from Kabuno Bay, South-Kivu, Congo - kab_092012_9.5m | ecosystem: Environmental > Aquatic > Freshwater > Lake | place: Democratic Republic of the Congo...
ACTCGAAGACTTAACTCCTTATGATGTTCTTGTTTTGCAGCAGTTGTCGTTTTTTGGAGCTCGTAATCTTCGCGTAGGTGGGCAACCAAGATTTCCTTTTCTGCTAAAATCTTTTTAGCCCCATCCTTTTCTTGCTCTAGGGAGCGAATTGCAAACGCAGCTCGTTCATTCGATTTGCGATCTTGATCAATCTGTTCGCGAAGGGATTGGGAACGATCTTCTAGAAATCGAAGGCGCTCATTTTTTATCTTTTTGTCCGATTCAAAGGTCCTAATTTTATTGACTTGCTCATTTAGTGCTTTTTGGCGAGAGGCTAGCAATTTTTCTTTTCCAATTAAATCTGATTTGGATGAGCTTAACTGGGCTTCGAGGGCTACTATTTGGGATAGGATCTCTAGTTTGTGATCGGATTCTTGTTGGATTTTTGTTTGTGCATCGACCAATCCCAACTGAAGTTGTTCCAAGGATTTTTTTGCCAAGTTGATGCTCGCAACGCGGTAATCAGCTTTTATCTCAAAATATTTAGCTGCTTGCTTTGCTTGTTTTTCTAGAGATTTTAAATTTTTATCAATTTCAAATAGTAGATCTTCTACGCGCGACAAGTCCGCATCGGTGTCCTCTAACTTCCGTAGGGTTTCTCGCTTTCTATTTTTGAACTTGGAAATACCTGCAGCTTCTTCAAAAAGTTCTCGTCGGGAGTTGTTCTTATCATTCAGCAACTCATCGATCATCTTCAATTCGATGATTGCATACGAGTTTGAATTAATTCCTGTATCAAGGAATAGGTTGGTAATGTCTTTTAATCGGCAGGTGATCCCATTAATTTGATACTCACTTTCGCCGCTTCGGTAGTACCTACGTGTGATGGTAACGTAGGTGTACTCTGTGGGCAATAAATTTTTTGTATTCTCGAAAGTGAGGGATACTTCTGCTAGATTGGTTGGCTTTCTATTTTTTGTCCCATTAAAAATCACATTCTCCATTTTATCTGAGCGGAGCATACGAGATTTTTGCTCTCCCAACACCCAACGTATGGCATCCACAACATTGGACTTGCCACAACCATTTGGACCTACCACACCAGTTATGCCCTTGTCAAAGTGGATAACCATTTTGTCACCAAAACTTTTGAATCCTTTGATTTCCAGCTTACTAAGTAGCATTGATAATTTTAATTGGGAATAAGGGTTCAAAATACTGCGAATCTTGGATATTGGCAAAAAAAAGGAATAATTCAGGGTAAAATCAGCTCAGAAAACTAGAGCTATGTTTTCAAAAAATGGAGGGTAATTCTTTTTTACAACTTTTTGAAGTATCTTAACTTCATGGATTTTGGACAGATCATCTATATCGTGGCTATCGTAGCTTATTTTATTTATAAAGCAACCGCTAAAAAGAAAACTGGAGGGCTTCCAGAAAGCGAAGAGGGGAGTCCCGAACCACCTAAAAAAGGTTTTACCTTTGAGGAGCTACTCAAAGAAATCCGAGAAGCGCAAACTCCTACTATTCCCGAATTGGAGCCAGAGCCGGTACCAATTCCTAGCCCAAAATCTGCGAATACTCCACCGAAACAGGTTAGGCCAGTTATGCAATCCACTTCTTCCCAGGAGGTAATTCTCTCCGAAGGCTTGGACTATGAACAGCGCTATTCACAATCCAAATCCAAGCACCTTAACACTCCTGTGGATTATCCTAGCCTTATTACTGAGAAATCGAGACCGATTTCTTATGAAATACAAAAGGAACAACCGAATCCTTATGCAGAGTTATTGAAAAATCCCAAGTCTTTTCGTGATGCAGTGGTGGTAAGCGAAATTCTAAAGCCCAAACATTTTTAAAAGGTTCGAACTTTTTTATTTCAAAATAGTTATTTGCTTGTGAGTTACAAGCTTTTCTAAATCAATTTGAAATGAAAAAAAATCAGTTTTTGCAATCGGGTAACCTTTCTGAGTCTAGAAGACAATTTTTGGAAAAAGCAGGTTTGGCTACCGTCCTGGGAACTTTTGGTATTTCTTTTTTTACTTCCTGTGTTAGTTCTGAGGAACCTGACGATACTACATCTCCTCCGACTAATTCACCTGCTCCCAATGGAATTACCATTTCAGGAAATACGGTACAGGTGAATCTCACTATTCAAAACAAGCTAGCCGCTTCAGGAGGTTGGTTGTTAATCACCTCTGCCAAAACGTTGGTAGCAAATCTCAATGGTACCTATGTGGCTTTGACCTCGGTATGTACGCACTCCGGTTGTTTCGATAGTTGGTCATTCACCAATAGTCGATTTACCTGTACCTGTCACAATTCCATTTTTGACACTGCAGGAAAAGTGGTGCAAGGCCCGGCTAGCCAACCTTTAGATGTGTATAGCACTTCTGTTTCAGGTTCTACACTCACGATCAACAAGTAGGCCCTTGTTCAGATCGGTTTTTGTGTTTGGGTCAAATTCATTTTTGATCTCAATTCTTTAGCGGATTGAGACCTTTATTTTTTCATCCATATAAATTGACAATTAGTGTCAATACTTAGTTTGATAATTTTTGAAGTTGTATTTTTGGATACTAATTGTCAAAAATATGGCTCAATCCAGCCTCGTTGAACAGCAGAAGATTTTACGCGTATTCAAATTGATTAACCTCTTGCAAGGTACTATTGGCAAGACAGTGCATCGCCTTGCTGAATTGTTGCAAACTGACGAACGGACCATTTACAGGTACTTCAAACTGTTGGAGGCCTTGGGATTCGTGGTGGTAAAGGAATTTAGCAAGTACAAAATCCAGGAGCGCCCTGAGTACCTTCCCAAGCCTAGTAGCAATCCTACTTTTTCAACTGAAGAGAACCAATGGCTCAGTACGCTATTGGAAAGCCAAGGAAAAGGAAATGCGATTAAAGATGCAGTAGTTCAAAAATTGAACCTCCAATCGCAAATTCGATTGGGTACGGAGGACCTTTTCAAGGCCAACCTTGGGCGAATGGTGGACCTAATTGCTCAGGGAATAACTCAGAAGAAGCAAGTTTGGATAAAGGATTACTATTCCTTGCGTAGTGATACCGTATCAGATCGCTTGGTGGAGCCTGTTGGATTTACTTCAGATTACGAACATATCCATGCCTTTGAACAGGAAAGTAAGACCATGAAAATGTTTAAACTTGAGCGGATGGGAGAGGTGGTTATCGCTTCTGAAGGATGGAAATTTGAATCTGCACATGAACTTCCGGAGCAGGCCTTGTTTGGATTTACAGGCAAAGGAAAGTTTTCCATCAAACTAAAGCTGAGTAAAAAAGCCTACCAACTGATGGTAGAGGAGTACCCGACTGCCAGACCCTTTATCCAAATCAAAAATCGGAACCATTACTTTTTTGAAGGGGAAGTCCCACATTTACCTGGTTTGGCTCGATTTATCCTCAGTCTTCCAGGAGAAATCAAGGTAGAGGAAGGCAATGAACTCAAAGCCTATTTAAGTGAGCAAATCCAAAAGGGGTTTTATTGACCTTGGTTCGGCAAAGAACTATTTAGGCTTGGTGTTCTTCGCGAAGCAGGTCGTTGATGGTTTTTACAGGATTGAAAGTGATTAAGGGCACTTCCACGAAAAGGGTATTCCAATGCGCCATGGCCCCATTCCATAAACCAGGAAGTTCGAGGGCTTTCAACACCTTTCCACTTTTTGATTTTTCGGTAATAAAACCGGTATTCATGTCTCGAAATTGAAGCAAATCAAAAGACTTCCCACGGTAGTCCCGCGTTCCACAAACCAAATCAACAGGATTGAAATGGGTAGATGCTTGAAAATGCTGTTTAGATTCGGAGTCATTCAGATCAATTTGGGCGGTTTCCAGAATTTGAAGGGATTGGGTGCCATCTTTTTCCTGAATCCAAAAAGGCCCTCCTCCAGGTTCTCCAGTGTTTTTTACCATCCCACATACGCGAATCGGGCGATTCAGTTTGGCTTGAAAAAACGCCGCTTGCTCGGTTAAACTAGCTCCTTGGAGTGTTTGAGGAATGATTCCTCCCAAATAAGAGACATAAACTTCTCGTGCATTATTTACCGACTGGGAGGATACTTCTTCAAGCGAATTTAAGGCTTCAAATATCCTAGCTTGCACTTCCAGTAGCAAACCTGCAAGAGCCATTTTATAGGATTTCGTCACTGGTTTAAGTCGGTCAGGAACTACGTTGTCTATGTTTTTGATAAAAATCAAATCTGCAGCTACCTCATTTAGATTTTCAAGCAGGGCCCCATGACCAGCGGGTCTAAACAATAAACTCCCATCTTCTTCAAGGAAGGGTTCATTTGATTCATCTGCAGCGATGGTGTCGGTAGATTTTTTTTGATGGGAATAACTCAGCCTAAATGCCAATCCAGCTTGCTCTTGTAGTCTGGGTAGGTGCTGGCTTATTTCCTTTACAAAGCCTTCTTCGTGCTCTGGTGATACGGTAAAATGAATCTGTACTTGCTTGTTTTTTCCTACGCCATACTGAATTCCTTCAATTAAATGCTCTTCGGCAGGACATCGGTTTGCATCTGAATAAGCATGGAATTTCAATAATCCTTTGGGTCTATTACCATAGTTCAAGCCTGTTTCAGTGAGCAGTGCTGCAACCAATTTTTTGTACTCTTTTTTCTTAAGTAAACTGGCAATGGATTCGCCTTCTTGTTGAAGTACTACTTCCAAGTCTTGGTTAAAGGCAAATTGCTGGAGGTTCTCAATAAATTTCTGGGTAAAGCCATTTTTTACCAAATCTCCATCGGTTTCCAAAAAGGAGAAAAGATCCTTGAACATGCGACTGGCAGCACCAGAGGCAGGAACAAATTTGACGATTTCCAATTCAGCAGCTTTCCGCTGAAAATAACTTTGGTAATGCTGGACCTGGGTTTCTTCCCAAACCTGTATTCCTCGGGCAGGCGTAGCTGGGCCTACCAAACTCAAAAAAGGGAAACCTTGCTTGAAGCTTTCCAACTGCAGTTGTACAACGTCAACTTTCTTGTCTAAGGCGGTGATTTTTTGGGAGAGGGTAGCGTCCATGGCTAGTTGTTTTGGAAAAGGCTTCGAATTTCAAGGTAATTTACTTTTAGCAAAAGCTCAACGCTTCTCTCCATTTATTCGGCTTTATCCAGCAGCAATTGACTCCATAAGTTGAAATCGTATGGGTTCGCCTACTTTTTTCTGGGCCAACTGAGATTGCCCCTCCTCAGAAAGATGCAAGATTCGAGGATAACCCCCAGTTACCCCAGCGTCTCGCATCAAAACGATGACTCTTCCTCCAGGGGTCAGCTGCACTGTTCCTGGAAAAACCGGGTTGGTCGGTAGATCCTCCAGTTGATTGGGAATAAGTTCTTCCAACTGAATTCCCATACGATTGCTGAATTTGGAGAGGTGGAAGGTGCTTGTTTGGATTTGATGCTGCTGTTCGGCAGACAATAGACTCCAATCTGCACCTGGATAGGCTTTTATTTCTGCTGACTCAAACCAGGTAGTTCCCCATTTAGGTTTAGCCCCAATGGGAAAGGATTGAGGAAAGGAAAAATAGGATAAACAGTCATTCGTACTTCGTTTGGAAGGAAAGGTGACTGATTCAAAATCACTCCCTGATCCAAGGAACTGGTCTACTTGAAATCCGCCTTGAATGCATAGGTATAAGCGGCTACCGCTTTGAAAGCCTCCCACTTCAAGAATATCAGCTGCTGCAATTGAAATGATTGCAGGGTTTGTAAGCGTCTCCTGGTTTAATTTGACCACCACTCGAGCTCCAGCTAAGGAGATTTTACAGGCTTGCTCAAATTGAATCTTTAGGCCAGGTTGGGCCATTTCAAGCGCAAGAGCATTGTTTTTATTTTGTAGGAGGTGGTTTGCCCATCGGTAACTCAACTGGTCCATCGCGCCTGAAGATGGAATGCCAAATTGGGTGCCCAACATACGTCCTTCATCTTGCAAGGAGCTACCTTGGGGGCAGCGTAGGAGTACCGCTTTTCCTTTAACTTGACTCATTTCTGCACGGATTTAGGAAGCTGTTCCTTCCAGTTATCAAATTGGGAGACGCTGATTGGTACAAACTGAATTTGATCGCCTGGCTTTGCCCAAACTGGCATAGGCTTTTTGGGGTCAAAAAAGGTGAGTGGACTTCTCCCGATGATATGCCATCCTCCTGGACTTTGCATAGGATAAACACCCGTTTGGCTTCCACCTATGGCTACAGATCCAGGCGGAACAGCTAGTGAAGGCGTATCTTTTCGAGGTGCAAAAAGCTTGGAGGAAAGCCCATTTAGGTAGAAAAAACCGGGTAAGAACCCAAAAAAATGAATTCGATAGGAGGGCGCAGTATGCAGCTGAACGACTTCAGCTAAACTCAAGTTTTTGGATTCAGCCAAAGGTGCTAAGTCATGACCAAAAACAGGGTCATAACAGACTGGCACCTCCCAAACTGTATCCGGTAACTTGATGGGGTCAAGCAGAGTATCTTTCAGAATACGAGCAAATTCCTGCTGGTTTGGAAGGTGTTTCCAAACCAAACTTAGTCGAGTAAAGCCTTGTCTAACTTCTACTAAGTCGGAGGAATACTGATTTTGAATATGGGTCAAATAAGCCAATTGATATCCTAGCAATTCATCGGAAGGGCTTTGGTTCCAAACCAACTCCCCTAGAATAGGACTTAGAGCTTGATAGCTTGGCTTCATGTCCAAAACCGCTTTCTAAGAATGGGTAAAAACTCCATGATAGCGGGATTTTCATCATGAAAGCATAGGGTATCTACTTGAATCGGTAAATAAACACCTTCTAAACTCAAAAGTTGGCCCTCAAAAAGCAACCTATTGACTTGAAGTTCTAGCGAGGCCACGTCATGAAGCAAGGATCCTAGTTGACTTCTTGAACTTAGTAAGTAGTCTGAAGTATAAGTTCTATCCCCAAATACTTCTAGGCGAATCGAGAGTCCTTTTGCCTTTGCTTGTTTCTCTAACTGAGAATGTGGGGACACAAGCAAGGGTATTTGGGAATAATTTTCTACTAAAAAATCAGTTAGTATATCGGCTAACTCTAAATCTCTAGCAGCATCGTTGTAAAGTGCTCCATGAAATTTAATGTGGTCCTGAGTTAAATTATGGGCTTTAGCTCTTTCATTGAACCATTCCAGTTGATGGGCAATGGATTGGATCAGTTCTTCTTTTGAAATTTTGAGGGAGACCCTACCAAGATTTAATTGATCTGGATAGGAGGGATGTGCTCCTACTTTTTTGCCATACTTTACGGCTAAGGCTAGGGAAGCATCCAAACTTTTTTGCGTCCCAAAATGCACTCCACATGCCAAACTGGCTACGTCAATGAAAGGAAAAATTTCCTCCTCCCGGGCAATTCCCACACCAAGGTCGCAATTGATTTGAGGTAGAAAAATTAGTTTTTTTGGAATTTGTGATTCAATCATAAAGGGTTGACCTGCTCCAAATTCAGGTTAATATTTCCACTACTCGACCATTTACTGGATCTACCACCACCCGTATTGTTCCTATGTTATCTTTCATTAAAAATACCACGACATAGTTGCCATTGGTCCAAGCCGCAACTTCTGCCTTTTGCCAATCTCCTTGAATCGATGATTTTTGTGTCGAACTTAAGGCTGTATAAGCGATGTTGCGGTAAACATCCAAAGGATCTTCAGGGGATTCTACCGAGCAGGCAAAGAGTAAAAAGCCAAGAAGTGTAAAAAGAAGGATTTGGAATTTCATAGAAGCGATGAATTAATTCTCAAATTTGAATAAAATTCCTTTCTTGACAAGGAGAAACTCAACTTTGCGGATTAAATGTCTATGATTTCAAAACTCCCTCAAGTGGGAACGACCATTTTTACGACCATGTCTCGAATGGCACTGGAGGAAAATGCGATAAATCTGGCCCAAGGATTTCCCGGTTTCGGTTCGGACCCTGTCTTATTGGAGTTGGTGGCCAAGTATTCTCGAGGAGGATTCAATCAATATGCACCCATGTCAGGGGTATCCGAATTGAAACTAGCGCTAGCTACCAAGACCCAAGTCACTCAAGGGTATTATCCAGATCCAGATTCGGAGGTCACCATCGTATCTGGAGCCACCGAAGCCCTTTTTGCAGCATTTACAGCCATTGTTCATCCAGGTGATGAAGTCATTGTGCTGGAACCTGCCTATGACAGTTATGTTCCAGCAATTACCTTGAATGGCGGTACTCCAATATTTGTGTCTTTGCAATCGCCAGATTTTTCTGTGGATTGGTCCCTAGTAGCCTCAAAACTAAGTGCCAAAACTCGCGCCATCGTGGTCAATAGTCCACACAACCCCAGTGGCTATGTATGGAGTCAGGAGGATGTGGACAATTTAGCAGCCCTAGTGACACAATACGGCTTATTTGTAATCAGCGATGAAGTATATGAGCACATCCTTTTTGATGGGAAAAGTCATATTTCTTTAGGATCTAATGCTGCTTTATGGGAGAGGACCTTTGTTTGTGGCTCTTTCGGTAAAACCTTCCATGTCACAGGTTGGAAAATAGGGTATTGCATTGCACCGAAAGTGTTGAGTACTGAATTCCGAAAAGTGCACCAGTACCTAACCTTTAGTACGGTGACGCCTCTCCAATATGCCCTTGCCGAATACTTGGAAGACGCTGAGAAATTCCTAGAATTGCCCGCTTTTTACCAGAGAAAGCGAGACCTGTTTTTGAAGGGACTGGCACTGACCCCATTGCAATTCAAACCTAGTCAAGGAAGCTTTTTCCAATTGGCTACCTATGGACATCTCAGCAAAAAATCCGACTTGCTGATCGCCGAGCAGATGACTCAGCAACTCAAAGTGGCTTGCATTCCTGTATCCGTTTTTTATTCAACTGGGCAGGATCATCAAGTGCTTCGCTTTTGTTTTGCCAAAAAAGAAGAAGAGTTGGAAGAAGCCTTGCTTCGAATTCAAAAAGTAGCAAGTCTTTTTTAGCTGATTTAAGTAAGTAATAGTAATTAACTGTTTATTAAAACATTAAGTGTAATTCGGAAATTGAAAAGACAATGAAATATTTCCTTTTTTTCCTGTGCTTACTTTCTTTTGTGCGCGTTTCGCTTGCTCAAGAAGGGGAGTTTGAACAGTGGAAAATCAAGCGTACAGCTGAGTTGATCGGAGAAGATGGATGGCTCAATCTGGTGGGATTGATTTGGATGGAGGCTCATTCTCCCTATTTAGAAGAGGTGAATGCAAGTTCCCTTGGCTTTGCAGAAAAGTCAGGATCAGCCACGCTTGGCAAGTTTGATTTTGGACAAGATTCGGTTTGGTTTGAACCTACGGAATTGGCCCTTCAAAAGAAATCTAACACGCCACAATCCAAGCGGATGTTGGTGTACCCCATTCCTTATGGCTCCGGCGGGGTTTACTTCAAGAATTGGAAGTGGTCCATTATTCAACGTGGGGGAAAATACGCACTTCGTTTGCGTGACCTAAACCATCCAAACCTTAAAAAATTCACTCCTACACCCACTTTTGCCTACAATCCTGCGTACCGGTTTACAGCAAAGTTGGAACCTAAATTCAACCAAACGGTTGAAATCCCCAATGTTTTGGGACAACTAATTACTTGGAAGGTGGTTGGAGTACTTCAGTTTGAACGTGATGGACAAAAATTTGAACTTCTAGTTTTGGATGAGCTGGGAAAGTTGTTTGTTATTTTTTCAGATGGCACAAGTGCCCTGCAAACCTATCCCACGGGTCGCTACCTGTACGTGAATCCTCCTGATGCTAATGGAATGACGACCCTTGATTTTAATTATGCCTACAATCCACCCTGTGCCTACACGGAGTTTGCTACTTGTCCTATCCCTCCCAAATCCAATCGCCTTCCAATTGAGATTCTGGCAGGAGAAAAGATGCCTGAAGGACATGAATAAGATTTGGGCATAAAAAAAGGGATTATCCCCTTTTTTTATTTCAATTCCTCTCGACAGAATTCCAAGCAACGCTGTACCTCTGCGACTGCATTCGACCCAGTAGGAATTTGATATTCCAGTTCGATTGTGGCAGGGAAGGCATATTTCTTTTTCTTCATCAGCTGCAAAACATCCCCAATCGGCGTGTCACCCGTACCCCAAGTAACGTTTCCCTTGCCATTGGCAGGAGTTTTACGATCCTTGGTATGCATGCTCAAGATTCTAGAATGCTGTTTTTCAATGAGAGGAATCAAATCCGCATGGCCAGCTGCGATGTAGTGCCCAGCATCGAGGTTCAATCCATTGGCAGTACTTTGCGTTAGCGCAGTATCCCAAAAAGTAAAGGTTTCTTGTTCGTGCCCATGGTAGCCCACGGCCATTCGCTCTTTTTCTCCCAATTTTCCCAATCGCATCGTCTGCTCATCATTGGAGGGATGCTCCAAAGTCACATGGCTTGCACCTAGGGCTTTGGCTGCTCTCATGCCATAGGAAACTTCCAGGTCGGAGTTGTTTGTTCCAAAGGCATTGGGCTTGAACGCATAAATGCTCACTCCCGCATCCTTGTACATTTTACCAAACTGTTCAAACTTCTTCATGTCAGCATTGGCGCGCCAATCGGCAACCGTTTTGTTGAAGGCAGTGCTTTGGGCTTGGAGGTCAGCAAGTTCCTTTTTTTCGTCTTCTGTAAGGGCTTCTCCGCGACGTTGTTTTCCTCCCAATTGAAAAATCCGTGAACGATTGAAGGTAGGAGTAGGCATGCCGGCAAAACTCTCCGCAGGATCTCCCATCAGCTCAATGGATGAAATACCTGAGTCAAGCACGTATTTGAGGGTGGCTTCGGCACTTTGATCTGCCATGGAGCGGAAGGAGTAAGTGATGCATCCGATCTGAACACCATTGATCAATGAGTTCGGCTTGCCTAGTGATTTGATTAATGCTGGTGCGCCTTGGAGCCATGCCGGAGCTGTGAGCACCCCAGCAATTCCAAGTACTGATTTTTGAAGAAACTCGCGACGATTTTTCATAGGTTTATTGTTTAAGGAATAATAAATCAATTTAGAATTTTTGTCAGGCTTTCTAATGGAATTTTTACCAACGGCAAGAAAATGAAAGACAACACCTTAAAATCTATAGAAATTAACCAACTAATCAATACCCCACCGCCTTATCGTCTCCTCTCGGATCTGCGCCACCTTCGAGTTTGCCATTGGATAAGACGCGTATGGCATCTACTTTTCCAATGATGGGACTATTTCCTTCATTGAGTAAGTATCCCTTGGATTTGAGCTGATTTACGAGAGCAGCGCCAAATGCCTTGGGTTCAAAATTCACGAGGTCAGGCAGCCATTGGTGATGAAAACGTGGTGCATTTACGGCTTCCTGCATACCCATATCAAATTCATAGACATTTAGAATGGTCTGCAACACGGAAGTAATGATGGTGGAACCTCCCGGCGTACCCACGACCATGGAGAGTTTGCCTTCTTTTTCTACGATGGTAGGAGTCATGGAACTGAGCATGCGCTTGCCAGGAGCAATGCTATTTGCTTCAGTACCTACCAAGCCAAACATGTTGGGAACTCCAGCTTTGGCACTGAAATCATCCATTTCATTGTTCATAAAGAAGCCCAATTCCTCCACAAATACCTTTGAACCATAAGCACCATTGAGTGTGGTGGTGACCGATACTGCATTGCCTTCCGCATCTACAATAGAGTAGTGGGTAGTTTCCATACTTTCTGCAAAGGAGAGATCTCCATGGGCAATATCTGCCGACTTGCTGGCTTTTTCAAAAGAAAAACTACTCATTCTTGACTTAAGATAAGTTGAGTCAAGTAGTTGATTTGTAGGTATTTTTACAAAATCAGGATCTCCTAAATAGTGATTTCTATCAGCATAGGCACGACGCTCTGCCTCCACTAGAAGTTGAACATATTCGGAGGAATGGTGCCCCAGTTTGCTAAGGGGAAATGGCTCCAGCATCTTGAGAATTTGGCCCAAAGTAATTCCCCCGGAGCTTGGAGGTGCCATGGAGATAATTTTTAGATCTCGGTAAGGGAAAACAATGGGATCTCTCCATACAGCTTTGTACTGACTCAGATCCTTTTTGGAAATGATTCCTCCATTGGTTTGAAAATGACTGACCAAGATCTTTGCAGTCTCTCCTTTGTAAAACTCATTTTTTCCATTTTTAGCTATTCGCTCCAAAGTATTCGCGAGTGCAGGTTGCTTTAAGGTGTCACCTGCTTTAAATTCTCTTCCAAAAAAGGTGTTTGGACCATTTACTTGGATGAAAATCTGCCGATGCATCCGTAGGCTCTCGGCTTGATTTTTAGTCACGACATAGCCATTTCTAGCCAAATCAATGACGGGTTGGAGCACTTGTTTGGGTTTAAGTTTCCCAAATTTTGCCTGAGCTTCAAAAATACCTGCCAAGGTTCCTGGTACTCCAGAGGCCAACATTCCTTGGGTACTCAGCTGTGGAATCACGTTTCCATTCGTATCCAAATACATGTCTTTGGTAGCTGCCAAGGGTGCTTTTTCTCGGTAGTCCAAACTTCCTATTCGGCCATCTGCCATTCGATACACCATAAAGCCACCACCACCAAGGTTGCCTGCAAAAGGGAAGGTCACTGCCAAGGCCATTTCTGTAGCCATCATCGCATCAAAGGCATTTCCGCCTTGCTTTAGGATTTCGATGCCAATTTTAGAAGCTTCTTCACGCGCCGAAACGACCATGGCATGATCCGCCACGAGACCTTTGGGTAAACTGGATTGCCCATTACTTGTGAGGAAGGATCCAAGTACAAGAAGAAGGCAAAGAGCGATTGATCGAATGGGTATCCACATGAGATTTACTGTTTTAAAAGGGTGGCGTTAAACAACTTTAAGATTCGTTTGTACTCGTCCGTCCAGGCGCTTGGGGTCACAAAACCATGATCTTCTACCGGATAAACTGCCATTTCCCAGTTGTCTTTTTTCAATTCAATCAAGCGTTGCGACAAGCGAACGACATCTTGAAAGTGCACATTGACATCCAACATGCCGTGTGCAATTAAAAGATTGCCTTTCAATCCTTCTGCAAAATAGATGGGAGAGGAGCGTCTGTAGGCAATTGGGTCCTCTTCAGGGGTATTCAAAATATTGGCTGTATAGCCATGGTTGTAATGTGCCCAATCGGTGACCGAACGCAAAGCTGCCCCTGAGGTAAATAAATCTCCGTGATTGAATAGGGCCATCAAAGTAATAAACCCACCATAGCTTCCTCCATAAATTCCTACTCGACCCGCTTCAACTCGCTGTTGCTGAATTAAGAATTTTGCGCCATCTACCTGATCCGAAAGATCTTTACCTCCCATATGACGGTAGATTCCCGTACGCCAATCACGACCATAGCCTGCTGATCCTCGGTAATCGATGTCCAAGACGGTGTAGCCTAAGTCCGTGAGGAGGTTGTGAAAAAAGTATTCTCTGAAGTAGCTGCTCCACCACTTGTGGACATTTTGAAGGTACCCTGCTCCATGAACAAAGATGACCGCAGCACCATTCTTTTTGCTAGGATCTGGAGTGTAGAGTCGTGCGGGTACCAATGCACCATCTTGTGCTTTGAAAGTTACCAGCTTGGGGTCCCGCCAAGCGTAATTTTTAAATTCCTCAGACTGCCCAGAGGTCAGGCGAATGGGTTTGACACCCACCTTATTCTCCTGAACATACAATTCTGCAGGCACATTGGAATAGCTGTGAATAATCGCCAGTAGCTTTTCGTCAGGAGAAAGGACAACTTGATTTTCACCTTCCATTGCCGTCAGCTGTTCCATCTTTCCGCCCATCAGTGGCATGCGGTAAAAATGTCGCTCTCCGGGATGCACTTCAGAGGTAGTCAGGTACCAAAATTTTTTATCTTTTGATAAAAACGGATCAAAAACCTCGAATTTACCAGAGGTAAGTGCTTTTTTCTCTTTAGTGGTCACATCGACAAGGTAAAGATGGGAATAGCCACTTTCTTCGGATTGAAAATAGAGATGCTTCGAATCTGGAAGCCATCCTAAAGTTCCTCCCCAGCCGATCCCAGGACCGCCGATCCAGGCTTCATCCCGCTGTCGATCTAAAGTGATCAATGCTCCAGTAGTCAAATCAATGGAAGCAATCCACCGGTCTTTATTGTCTACTGCTCGCGCTTGGATAACCGCTTTTGTTCCATCTGGTGAAAAAGTCGGGCCCGTTAGTGAAAGCTCACGATTCTTCACTTCCCAGGTTCTTTCAGGATAATCTGCTCGGTAGTCTGGAGCATCTTTGATCCCGGGTAGTGTAGCGGTATTGACATAGTAAACCGTGTCTCGCTGGAGGTCATAAATTCCAATCTCCACTTTTCCTGCTGCAGTGCCCACTTTAGGTCTGCTGTTGAGGTCCTCGGTATAGCCTGACGCAGCAGTGTAGTCTGGTACTTTGGTAGCTTTGTTGGCTACTGGTGGCGTAAACAGTGAAAAAGTAGCAAATCGTGCATCAGCGGAGAGTTGAAGGTTTGTGAGACTTTTGCCTTCAGTATAAAACACAAATTCTTCTGTTGTGGCTTCGCGGATGCTCGCTCGGTAGTCTTGAGAGGCTTTCTGTGTTTCTTTTCGTTTACGTACCTCTTCGAGTAAAGCAAGATTTTCCTTTTCTAAGAAATAGATTTTTCCAGATTCAGCTGGTTTAGTTTTGGCTGGTTTTGAGCCATTGGTGATGGAAGTAAGCTTTTCTAGTCGGTTTGTGGTTCGGTCAAACCAATAAAAATTCAAGTCAGAACTAAAGCTGATGTAGTTTTCATTTGCGAGAAATTTGAGTTTCTCCAGTGGACCATACCAATCAAATAGCGTGGTTGTTTTTCTTTTTTTGAGATCCTCCAAGAGAACCTGATTTCCCTTCCTGTATAGTTTAAGGTTTTCGTCTGCCGAATAAATCGCTTCTTTTTTTAGCGATCGTTCTTCTTGAACGGGAACCTTCATAGGCTTTGCTCCAGCAACAGGCTCAATTTTATAAAGGGAGTCGCTTGGATTTTTTTCTGGATTATAATTGAAATAAATCTGCTTGCTATCGCTGCTCCAAAAATGTGCAGTAGGAAAAGTCCCCATCCACTTGGGATCGCGCATGATGTAGTCTACGGAAAGTGGAGTTTGGGCTTGTGCTAAGGAAGCTATGCACAGCAAAGACTGAAGAAGGAAGATTTTTTTAAACATGGGCTGATGTAGGGTAAATTCAAATTGAACAGATCCATCATTCTATGGCTAGAATGGGCAAAGAACTGTTCCACTAGAAATTGATTTCACTAAGTACGGCAATTTATCATTCTACTTTAGTTGAAGGCATTCCATTGGTGGAATTTAGAATGTAAAATTTAAACTACTCCTTTTTTAACAATTGGCCTTGGATTGAGTTCTACACCTTAACTACCCTTTTGTGGATTAAATTTCTTCGGTTTTGGAAGAAATAGGATAGAAAATGAGTTGGTCAAACAGAAACAAAAAGCGAATTGTCATTAGTTTTGTGCGTTAATCTTTCTACTGATGCAGAAAAATAAAAAAATCTTCTTGTTCCTATTTGTCCTGTTCATGCTGATAGTCATCTACGTGAGCTACGATATTTCCAGAAGAACCACTTTTCCAGGCTCCAAGGGTAATTTGAAAGAGCGAATTTCTACAGAGGTTGAAAAATAGATTGCATGATAGGTAAGAAGATCGATGTAGATCGTTTGGATCTTGATTTAATGAAGGAGAAGACCACGGAAAACCCTGGGCTTCTTCCGTATGGACACCATGCGGGTAGTGCATTGATTAAGCCAGAAGATAAAGGTAAAATTACGGGGAGAGCAGTGGCAGCAATGCATAGTCAAACTGACATGCAAATGGCCCAGATATACGATCAAATGAAACTATTGGCGGATCAAGCCAAGAAAATCCAATCGCGTATCGAAGTTTCTGAACGAATTTACCAAGCCTCCATTTCATTTGAACCGTTGATCAATCACCGCTACTTCTTGTATCAAAAAGAAAATGGTACTGACTTTATGAGCATGATTGGGCCAGAGGAATGGGGCAGAAAAAAGAATTGGGCAAATTTTGTAGCCGAAATAAAATTGTTGGCGGACCACACCTGGGAAATTATCCGCGAAGAAGTTTAAGTATATGGAGCACCTGATGACCAGGCAACTGGATCTGATCTTAAAAGAAGGAGGGGCTAATTACGATTGGAAAACAGAGTTTGAAGTTCAATCACAGTACCTTGATGTACGCGGCAAAGGTTGGCTAGCACATGGTTTGGAGGAACTTGGAGGGAAGGGCTCCTTTCCACTTTTTGAAAAAATTCAAGTAGACTTTAAGATTGGGAGAACCCTCATCCTTTGGGATGACGAATTGGTATTCAATCGGTACCGAGGGATTACCTTTAGGTCTGAGATGTATGAAGAATTTCAATTTACTTTTTTGGAGGGCCATAAACGCCTCTGTCGAACCTACGAGAAAGAAGCACTCAAGGCAGGCATGCAGCAACGCATTTGGGAAGGTTCACCCTTGGCAACGCGTATCTTTGGACAGCCATCGGAGCCAGGAGATTTTCACGGGGTAGGGGCCAGTGGCTGGAAATTACTTGCCTACAATCACCTTCAAGTAGATTTACTTAGTCGCATCCACGGCTATAAACTGATTCGATTGAGCCCTTATGAGACCATCATGACTTCTGGGTCATTGAAGCGACTGGATCAACTTTTAATTAATCCCAAGGAGGAGCAATGCAGCATGCTGTATGGGTGGCTGATGCGAAAATTGAGGTAATCTAAATGGGGGCTTGGAAGTATTTTAGGCAAATAACCCAAATATTTCACGCTCAATTTTTTCGACAATAAAGGAAAAGTCACTTGAACTTTCCACAAAATCCAAATTATTGACATCAATGACTAAGAGTTTACCCTCTTTGTAGCCTGCAATCCACTCCTCGTAATGTGAGTTCAAATTTTTTAAATAATCAATGCGCATGGCTGTTTCGTAGCTTCTTCCACGCTTTTCGATTTGGCCTACAAGTTTTGGAATGTCAGCCTTCAAATAAATCAAGAGATCTGGCGCCTTGACATGGGCAATCATCGAGTCAAATAAATTTTTGTAATTCGCATAATCCCGTTCTGAAAGCAATTTGCTTTTGTACAGATTGGCGGCGAAGATGTAGGCGTCCTCGTAGATGGTTCTATCTTGAATGGTGGAAATTGTGCTTTCTTGGATTTTTTTGATTTGGGTAAATCTGGAATTCAAGAAATAAACTTGAAGGTGGAAGGACCAACGTTTCATGTCCTCGTAAAAGTCAGGGAGATAGGGATTGTCATCCACTTCTTCAAATTCTGCGCTCCAGCCGTAATGTTTTGCTAATTTTTCTGTCAACGTAGTTTTACCACTACCTATATTTCCTGATACTGCTAAATGCATGGTGTATGTTATTTCTTTGAAAATCTAGAGGAAACGGGGTAATCTTTGGTGCCGGCAGGGTAGCTGTAAAACCCTTCTCCTGATTTTGCACCTTTAAATCCAGCGGCCACCATGTTGATTAACAAGGGACAAGGGGCATATTTTGGATTTCCAAACCCTTCGTGCAAGACACGCAAAATGGAAAGGCACACATCCAAACCAATAAAATCAGCCAGCTGAAGTGGGCCCATGGGATGTGCCATACCCAACTTCATGACGGTATCAATTTCTGAGACTCCGGCCACTCCTTCATACAAGGTGTAAATGGCCTCGTTAATCATGGGCATCAAAATCCGATTGGACACAAATCCAGGATAATCATGCACTTCAACTGGAATTTTCTCCAATTGCGACGATAAGCCCATAATCTGCCTTGTGGTCTCCTCGGAAGTAGCATAGCCACGGATCACTTCCACTAGCTTCATCACTGGCACAGGATTCATGAAATGCATGCCGATCACTTGGGTAGGACGTTGCGTAACTGCTGCAATTTGGGTGATGGAAATAGAGGAAGTATTGGATGCCAATACAGCCTCAGCAGGACTGAGTAGGTCCAATTGACGAAATAGATCCAATTTAATCTCAATCTTTTCTGTAGCTGCTTCCACCACCAAATCTGCCTTCTTTACCCCATCCGCGAGGCTGGTATAGGGGCTAATCCGATGCAAAGAAACTTCTTTATCTACTTCCATTAGGGTTCCTTTAGCGATTTGCCGGTCCATATTTTTGGCGATTGTAGCCATACCCTTTTGAAGTTGATCTGGTGAAAGATCTACAAGAGCAACTTCAAATCCTTGCTGTGCAAACAAATGGGCAATGCCATTGCCCATGGTTCCTGAACCGATAACTGAAATATTTTTCATCTCTATGAACTAAAAAAAAGTTGGTTGGGGATTATTCGAATTTGTGCTGTTCAAAACTACGGGGAAGCCACCCTAATTCCAACTCAATTGTGGGCTTCCTGACAGGTAATATCCGTATTTTTATCACTCTTGAACTAGGATAAATCTTTACCTTTGCCAAATGAAAGAACTCGGACTGGTTAACACCCTATACATTAATCGATTCACGGATTTTGGAGCCTACCTTGCCTGTCGGGATGGCGAAGAAGTGTTACTTCCCAAAGGATACCTGAAGGGTGACGAGAAGGAAGGCGATGAAGTATCCGTTTTTGTATATACCGATAGTGAAGACCGACCTGTAGCAGTTACTGATACGCCTCTTTTGCTTTTAGACCAATTTGGGGTATTGACCTGTAAGGAAGTGACTTCTTTTGGAGCATTTATGGATTGGGGCCTTTTAAAGGATCTTTTTGTTCCAAATGCTGAGATGGCTAAGCCTATGACCGCGGGTCAAAAATACCTCATTCGCTTATGTTTGGATTACCGATCCAATCGACTGATTGGGGTGAGTAAGTACCGTGAATTTTTATATCCTCCCCCAAAATATTATATGCCAGGCAATGAATGTGAAGGGTTGATTTTCGAAAAAACTGACTTAGGATACAAGGTTTTATTGGAAGACCGATACGAAGGTTTGGTTTATTCCAATGAGGTCTTTCAGGAATTGGAACTAGGAGAAGTACGTAAACTTTGGGTAAAAAAACGCCGAGATGATGGCAAACTAGACCTGCAGTTGCTCCCTTTTGGCCGTGTAAAATACGAGGAGGGAGCTGAAAAAATCCTTCAAATTATCCAAAAGAAAGGTTTTTTACCGATTCATGACAAATCAGATCCTGAAACCATTCAGAAAGTTTTAGGGATGAGTAAAAAGCAATTCAAACAGTGCATTGGACAATTGTACAAGGCCCGAGAGATTACCATTCATGAAGATGGAATTTCAATTAGTCAAGACTAAAGGAGTGTACAACATGATTTCTCTTGGTTAAAACTCAATCTATAAAGCAGGGGTGTCTCTAGATCTGGCCAAATTCTCCAAAGAGAGTAAGTCGGAGTTTCCGGCAAATAAAAAAATTAAGGAAAAGCTTAAAGCCACCCGTCCGAAAAACCTGGATGCTAGGTTTCATCAGGCACATGTACAAGTTTTTGAAAAGCTCGATTGCTTGGACTGCGCCAATTGCTGCAAAACCACGAGTCCCATCCTGATACAAACAGATATTGATCGACTTTCAAAGGTTTTTCGAATGCGGTCAAGTGAATTTATTGATACCTATCTATTTCGGGATGAGGAGGGTGATTATGTTTTTAAAGGCGCACCCTGCCCATTTTTAGGGGAAGACAATGCATGTTTGGTTTATGAAGACCGTCCAAAAGCCTGCAGAGAATACCCACATACAGATCGAAAAAATATGCTTGGTATTTTGGACTTAACCTTGAAGAATACGCTAGTATGTCCAGCGGTTCTCAAAATTTTTTACGAGATCGGCAAAGATTATAAGAAGTAAAGGAATAGTTTTGCTTTTTTTGCAAACGAAAAGGGCGAATTAAACTATGAATATTTCGGATACTCAGTTTTTGGGAGTAGATGTTGGAGGAACGCATCTAAAAATTGGATTAGTAGATAAATCGGGGAACATAATTGAGTTTTTCAAGGAGGATACCACCTCCTATAGAGACCATGCAGATGGCTTTGGACCTAATTTTGTGTCGGTGATTGGAACCTATTTGGAGAAGTTTCCACACATCCAAAAGGTCGGTATCGGTTTGCCAGGCATGATTAGCAAGGATCGCATGACTCCTCTTGAAATCCCAGCTATACCTGCATTGAACAATTATCCCCTAAAGGCTACGCTAAAGTCTCGATTTCCTGACCATGATTTTTTCCTTGAAAATGATGCTGCCGCTGCAGCCATAGGGGAATTTCAATTTGGCAAGGGTGCTGTTTCCTCCAATTTCCTATTTATTACCATGGGAACAGGAATTGGGAGTGCTTTGGTATTGGATGGACAGGTATTTAAAGGTTCTCGTGGAAATGCCCTTGAAATGGGACACATGCTTTCTAGAGGGAATGCTGGACTAGAAACCTTAATTGGAAGGGGTGGAATTTTAAAGATAATGGCCAATTTGATTGCAGCCTATCCTGAAAAGGCAGGAGAGCTTAGAGGCAAGGAATTGGGTACCCATCTACTTGTAGATACTGCACGAACAGGCAATGAGGTCTCTTTAATGGTTTTTAAAGAAGTTGCTGAAATAATTAGTGAGTCTATTGTATCCACCATTCGAGTGCTGGATGTCACGGATGTGTATTTTGGAGGCGGTATTGCCGCTGGCTTAGAGTTTATGATGCCTACCATCGAATACAATACCCGCAAATTCTTGACGCCTTATTATGTCAAGGATCTAAAGTTGAAAAAAGCTACCCTTGAGAATAACGCAGGTACCCTAGGTGCCGCTGCTTTGTGTTTTATGGATTCTGGTCTGTAATCGTCACTTCTGAGACCTTGCTCAAGGCATTCATTCTAAAAAGAATCCGAAGGAGTTCTTTTTTTTGTACCACCCCTGCACAATCTGAACTGGGTTCAATAAAATAGAAGAAAAAACTTTGGCTCTTATCCACTAGTTCAACTCGATCTGGTCGACCAAAAGTCTTGATTAATGCCTGGTTGTTGATTCCCAAAAATTGATTTTTTATTGTGCGAAACTCTTCCAAGTCTTGCATCCTTAACCCTTTGCATCCATAGCGATCTGATTTCCAGTTTTCTAGATTAATTTTTCCTGCGTCTACTGCAGGGCTACAAGCGCTTAGCCAAGTGAAAATCGAGAGGACTAGAAGTAAAACAGAAATTTTCATGAAGATTTTTTTGGATGCCCAAAGATCGCTTGAATTTTCATTTGATCTTCTGGTTGGCGAGTAAAAATAGAATTTGACTGAATTTGTCACTTTTGAACTCAAACAAAGGGCAGAAGGTTTATTCAAATCGGTTATATTGCGGCTTAAATCCCAAATTTCATGTATTACAGATTCGGTAAGGTTTTCTATTTCTTCAGCGTGCTAGTATTCCTCTTTGCGCTTTTATATTTCTATGCGGCATTGCCCGAGCAGATCGGATTTCGTTTTGATCATCAAGGCATTTTGCTTCGAGATTTTGCAAAAAGCACCTTTTTTTATGGGCTTGCATTTGGGTTTTTGGTCTTAAATCTAGTCACGATCTACACGCCAAAAACTTTAGAGACAAAAGCCAATCGAAAATTACATCGCCTATTTCCAATTGGTGATCCTTACCGCGACTACTTGTTGGCATGGTTTTATTCTTTTGGGGGCTGGGTCAACGCGAGTTTATCGCTAGCCGCCTTATTTGTACATGCCATCAACAATCAAGAGGTAATTAGTGCATCGGCATACAACCTTTGGTTTTTACTGATGCCTGTTGTACTTTTTGTGTGGGTGGGAGCATTGTTTGTATTGCTTTTCAAAAAATTCAAATCCACATAGGTGGGAATTAACTAGTCGATGGCCGAACAAGTAAATTATACTGAAGACAGCATCCGTTCGCTTGATTGGAGGGAACACATCCGGATGAGGCCGGGGATGTATATTGGAAAATTAGGAGATGGAAGTGCGCCTGATGATGGGATTTATGTGTTGGTCAAGGAAATCCTAGACAACTCCATTGATGAGCACATGATGGGACATGGGCGTACCATTGAGGTTAAAATTTCAGAACATAAAGTAGAAGTTCGAGACTATGGTCGAGGAATACCACTTGGAAAAGTGATTGATTGTGTTTCCAAGATCAATACGGGTGGTAAATACGATTCAGGAGCTTTCCAGAAATCAGTAGGACTTAATGGAGTAGGTACCAAGGCAGTAAATGCACTTTCAGATTTTTTCAAGGTGCAATCCTTCCGAGAAGGGGAATGTAAAGTTGCCGAATTTGAAAAGGGAATTTTGGTGAGTGATCCTCCCATTGGTAAGTCTTCAGATCGAAATGGAACCAAGGTAGTCTTTTCACCAGATGGTTCTATTTTTAAAAACTACCATTTTATTCCTGAATATCTTGAAAACCAAATGTGGAATTATGCCTACCTCAATGCAGGCTTAAGTCTTCAATTTAATGGGAAAAAGTTTTTTTCAGATAAAGGATTATATGATCTATTGTCCAACAAGGTAGACGAGGAAAGTATACGATATCCAATCATTCATTTGAAAGGGAATGACATTGAGGTTGCCATCACGCACTCTGGAAGTTATGGGGAGGAATATTACTCCTTTGTAAATGGGCAATATACCACCCAAGGCGGGACCCACTTAGCTGCATTTAGAGAGGCTTTGGTTAAGACCATAAGGGAGTTTTACAAAAAAGATTTTGATGCCTCTGACATTCGTCAATCTGTCGTGGCAGCAATTGCAGTTCGTGTGCAGGAGCCTGTTTTTGAATCTCAAACCAAGACTAAACTTGGTTCACAGAGCATCGGCCCAGATGGACCTACGCTTCGAACTTTTGTCAATGACTTTATTAAAGTAGAGTTAGACAATTACCTTCATAAAAATCCAAGTACCGCAGAAGCTTTACTAAAGCGGATTATGCAATCTGAGCGTGAGCGCAAAGAAATTTCAGGGATTAAGAAATTAGCCAACGAGCGGGCTAAAAAAGCAAACCTTCACAATAAAAAACTTCGGGATTGTCGCGTGCACTACGATGATCCAAAAGCTGAGGAGGATTCGAAAAATAGGACCATGCTTTTCATCACGGAAGGAGATTCTGCTTCAGGTTCAATCACCAAAAGCCGTGATGTGCAAACGCAGGCTGTATTTTCGCTTCGAGGAAAGCCACTTAATTGTTTTGGAATGACCAAGAAGGTCGTTTATGAAAATGAAGAGTTTAACTTGCTCCAGCATGCGCTCAACATTGAAGATGGAATTGAAAGTTTGCGCTATCGTAAGATTGTAATTGCTACAGATGCAGATGTGGATGGGATGCATATTAGGCTGTTAATTATGACCTATTTTTTGCAGTTTTTTCCGGACCTCGTCAAAAATGGGCACCTCTACATTTTGGATACCCCTTTGTTTCGAGTGCGAAATAAAAAGGAGACGATTTACTGCTATTCAGATGAGGAGCGTCAGCGTGCCATTCATAAGTTGGGTAATAAACCTGAAATCACTCGATTTAAGGGATTAGGTGAGATTTCACCCGAAGAATTTGGAACCTTTATTGGGGAAGACATTCGGTTGGACCCTATTTTATTGACCAAGGACACCAAGATTGTTGATTTACTTACTTTCTACATGGGTAAAAACACCCCAGATCGACAACTATTTATTATTGACAATTTGAGGATTGAAAAAGATTTGGCTCTAGAAGACCCTAAACTTGAGATAGAAGCAGTGGATGCTGAAGTTGATACTTAAAGAACCTAGTTTTCCCAATCTTTATTTCCTTTAACCCTAGGAATATTCACATGAGTGACGATACCCATCTTTCTGAAAGTTCTGATAGCAGCCTCCATGGTTCTGTGCCCGTAACAGGGATGTACAAGGACTGGTTCCTTGACTATGCATCCTATGTGATTTTGGAACGTGCAGTTCCTGCAATTGAAGATGGGCTGAAGCCGGTACAGCGAAGAATCCTTCATGCCATGAAGGAGATGGATGATGGTAGATTCAATAAGGTTGCCAACATCATTGGACAGTCCATGCAATACCACCCCCATGGAGATGCTTCCATAGGAGATGCGATCGTCAATATGGGCCAAAAAGACCTGTTGATTGAGACGCAAGGCAACTGGGGAGATGTGCGTACTGGCGACGGTGCTGCTGCTGCCCGATACATCGAAGCTCGACTGTCGAAGTTTGCCTTGGATGTGGTTTTTAATCCACAAACTACAGATTGGCAGCTTTCCTATGATGGAAGAAAAAGAGAACCCATAACGCTACCCGTAAAGTTTCCATTGCTTTTGGCACAAGGAGTAGAAGGGATCGCAGTGGGCTTGTCCACGAAGATTCTGCCGCACAACTTTCGGGAGTTGATCGAAGCGTCAATAGAACTACTGAAGGGCAATTCTCCACAGGTTCTTCCGGACTTCCTTACTGGAGGTTTGGCAGATTTTTCGGATTACCAAGAGGGCTTTCGAGGTGGAAAAGTAAAAATTAGAGCTAGAATTGAGGAGGATGCTAATAAAACATTACTAATCAAGGAAATACCTTTTGGTACTACCACAGATTCATTGATTGATTCTATCCTAAAAGCGAATGAGAAGGGAAAGATAAAAATCAAAAAAGTGGTGGATAATACCGCCAAGGATGTAGAGATTCAGATTCAATTGGTACCGGGAGTTTCTCAAGATTTAACCATCGACGCCCTGTATGCCTTCACAGATTGTGAGGTTTCCATATCGCCCAATGCCTGTGTGATCATCGAGGACAAGCCTGTTTTCTTGACAGTCAATGAGATTTTAAAGTACAACACCAAGCAAACTAAGGAATTGCTCCGCAAGGAGCTTGAAATTCGAAAAGGGGAGCTCTTAGAAAAGCTTTTATTTTCTTCCTTGGAGAAGATTTTCATTGAAAATCGTATTTACCGAGACATAGAAGAATGTACCACTTGGGATGCAGTATTGGAAGCAATAGATCGAGGTTTGGACCCATACAAACCTGATTTTTACCGGACTATTGTTCAGGAGGATTTGGTTCGTTTAACTGAGATAAAAATCAAACGGATCTCCAAGTTTGATACGTTCAAGGCCGATGAGTTGATGAAACGACTTCAGGATGAGTTGAAGGAAGTCAACTACAACTTAAAGCACCTAACGGATTATTCGATTGCCTACTACCAAAATTTGTTGGATAAGTATGGAAAAGGTAGGGAGCGGAAAACAGAAATTCGAGCATTTGATACGATTCAGGCAGCCGTAGTAGCGGCAAATAATGCCAAACTGTATGTAAATCGAGTGGATGGTTTTGTAGGCTACGGACTAAAGAAAGACGAATACATCTGTGAATGTTCAGATCTAGACGATATAATCGCCATTCGTCGTGATGGGAAATTGGTAGTTTCTAAAATACAGGAAAAGCTCTTCATGGGTAAAGACCTTGTATATGTCGGTGTCTTTCGGAAGAATGACGAGCGAATGACCTACAATTTCATTTACTTGGATGGGGTTTCTGGAAGGTCGATGGTCAAGCGTTTTCAAGTGGGAGGTGTGACCCGCGATAAGGAATATGACCTAACCAAAGGAACCAAGGGATCAAAATTACTGTACCTCACCGTCAACCCCAATGGGGAAGCAGAAGTAGTAACTATCTACTTGACGCAAGGAGCAAAAGCACGGGTGAAAGTGTTTGATTTTGATTTTGCTGAGGTTGAAATCAAAGGTCGAGCGGCTGGAGGGAATATTTTAACTCGATATCCAGTTCGTAAGATTCAATTTAAGATGGAAGGCAAATCCACCTTAGGAGGCCTCAACATCTATTTTGATGCTTCTGTAGGTCGACTGAACACGGATTCTCGAGGCAAACAAATAGGCAACTTCCTTGGTGATGACAAAATCTTGGTTTGCTACAAAAATGGAGATTATGAATTGACCAGTTTTGAGTTGACCAATCGCTACGATCCTACTGAAGTACTTTTAATTCAAAAATTTGATCCTCAAAAAGTTATTGGAGCGGTTTATTTCGATGGTTCAGCAAAAAACTTCTTTGTGAAGCGATTCTTAATTGAAACGACTACGCTCAACAAGCGGTTTAACTTTATCACCGAACACAAACAATCTTACTTAAAGCTCGTCACCACAGATGCCCAGGCGCAGGTTTCAGTGACTTTTAGGAAGGGCAAGTTAGAAGATCAAATGGATTATGATTTTGAGATGTTGATTGATGTGAAGGGCTGGAAGGCATTGGGAAATAAGTTAAGTGCTAATGAGGTCATTGAGTTGAAATTAATTGAATCTGAACAGGTGAGCGACCTTGAAGCTGAGGTAGGTGAGGAGCAGGATGAGGAGACTTCTAATGAGGAAGATACTACAAGTGAAGAGTCAGTAGCCGATCTTCCGGATGACTTGGAAGTAGGCAGTACGCTCACTTTGACACCAAAGAAAGGGGAGGATGAGCAGCTCGGGCTATTTTAACTAGTTCAATGCAGCGATGAGTCAGAAGTCAGGAGAATTGGATCAAGGTTTGGTTGATTACTTAGCTCAATACATCACGCCACACAAAAGGACAGCAATTGAGCGGGTATTGAGCCAGCGGACTCGTTTTTTTACGGTGGTATTGGAGGATATTTTCAAACCACACAATGCAAGTGCTGTTATTCGTACCAGTGATTGTTTTGGCATTCAAGACATTCACCTGATAGAAAAAACAGATACGTACAAAATCAACCCCTTTGTCACTCGTGGAGCTTCCCAATGGGTTGATTTGCATAAGTATTTCTCCCCAGATGGATCTGCTGTAGACCAGTGTTTTGACGCATTGCATCAAAAAGGATACAAAATCTATGGAACGAGTCCAGTAGCAGATTCACAATCCATTCACGAATTGCCTCTCTTTCCAGATCAAAAAATAGCCTTAGTCTTTGGAAATGAGCACGAAGGCATCAGTGAAGAAGTAAAATCCAAAGTGGATGGGCTAGTTCATATTCCGATGCGAGGCTTTACGGAAAGTTTTAATATTTCCGTATCGGCTTCTATATTTTTATTTGAGTTGATCAAACGGGCTTCGGCTTTTGAAAGTCCAAATTTCCATATTTCGGAGGAGGAGCGGAGTGAGCTAAGGTTGAGGTGGTACAAGGATATTGTCCCTCATGCCGATATCCATGAGCGGCATTTTCGTCAGCAAACTCAAAATTTGTAAGGCTGATCCCTTCAAATTTAGCGCTTTAACTTTCCTTCTCGAAGAAAAAAACGTAGTTTAGGTTCACGTTTTTCAATCCAAATCTATGCGAAAAGGACTTCTAATTTTCTTGGGAATTGTTCTTGTATTACTCCTTGCAATCGTCGTTTATGCAGGATATCAATTTCGAGATCGGCATTCAGACTATCAAACAGATCTTTCTATATACGCACCAGCAGCTAGTGTTCAGGCTGGATTTTCCAAAGTTGACCTGACACCTACTGGGTTTGAAACTTGGGAGGATGTGGATGGAGATTCAAAATATGATCCTGAGAAAGGAGATCGTTTTGTAGATGACAACGGGAACGGTGAGTTTGATGCGATTTGGTTGGCAGGGTTTCACAATTCTAGGCCTGCACAAAGTGTTTTAGACAAGCTTTGGGCTAGAGCCATGGTTCTTGAATCTGGAAATGTTTCCTTAGCACTTTGCGTGATTGATATGATTGGCTTTGGCAATGACGAAGTGATTGCAACGCGGAAGTTGATCCAAAAAAAGTACCCTGAATTAGACTATGTGGTCATTTCCAGTACTCACGTGCATTCCGCTCCAGATTTGATGGGCATGTGGGGACCTTCTGAATTTGTGCGTGGGGTAAACAACGACTACATGAAGCTGGTTCAAGAAGGAATCGCTACAGCAGTAGGAGAGGCCTATACTTCCAGAAAGCCAGCACATTTTAAATTTGCGCAGGAACCTGTTCGACTTAAAGATTTGGTAGGGGATACCCGCCCACCCTATATTTCCGATGCAGGCTTGCAATTGATGCAGGTATTGGATGCACAAACTGGCACTACCTTAGGAACGATCATGAATTGGGGAAATCATCCCGAGACTTTGTGGTCGGAAAATATTCAAATCAGTTCTGATTTTGCAGATCCCTGGAGGAATTTTGTGGAAGGGGGTATTCCTGTTGCAGATACCTTGGCTGAGCCTGGTGTGGGAGGAGTAGCAATCTTCCTGAATGGGGCAGTGGGAGGATTGATGACTACAGCACCTGATCTTGCAGTTGTGGACCCTTATACAGGTGTTTCTTACCAAAGACAAGCACCAGATAAACTTCTTGCACAAGGGAAAGCCTTGGCTAAAATAACGTTAGAGACCCTGCGTGATACCAGCTTGGTTATTCATTCTTCTTTAGACTTAGGGATTCGAGCCAAATCCATTGCGTTACAGATGGATAACTCATTATTTCAGTTGGCCGCTTTTGTAGGGATTTTTGATCGTGGCTTCGTAGGCTGGAAACAAATTCGATCTGAAGTTTCTACTTGGAAATTAGGGCCAGCGACATTCGTGCATGTACCTGGAGAACTCTATCCTGAGATTCTCCATGGAGGCATTGAATCTCCTGAAGGTGCGGATTTTAAATTGAAGCCAGTAGAAGTACCAGCTTTAATGGAGAAGATACCAGGACAGTATCGGTTTTTTTCAGGAATGTCTAACGACATGATTGGATACATAGTTCCCAAGAGTCAATGGGATGTGAACCCTCCTTATACCTACGACTACAAGGAGCGTCCCTATGGTGAAATCAATTCCTTAGGTTCGGAGACTGCTCCAAAAATCCATAGGGAAGTTCTTGGAGTGTTGAATGACTTGCAAAAATTGAAAAAATAAAAAAATCCGGTACAGGGATTGAATTCATCGATGTACCGCATTTATGGTGGGTCTTAAGATTCGTGGATTACAATTTTTTCAATTTTGTCTCCAGCACGGATGGCATCGATCACTTCTAGTCCTTCTACCACCTTGCCGAAACAGGTATGGTTCCGATCTAAATGTGCAGTATTTGCTCGGCTATGGCAGACGAAAAACTGTGACCCCCCTGTATTTCTACCGGCATGGGCCATAGAAAGTACGCCTCGGTCGTGGTATTGGTTTTCCCCATCCAATTCACATTGAATTTTGTAACCAGGGCCTCCTGTTCCGGTACCTGTTGGACATCCACCTTGAATCACAAAGTTTGGAATCACTCGGTGAAAGGTCAGCCCATCGTAAAACCCCTTATTTGAAAGGTCGACAAAGTTTTGCACGGTAATTGGGGCATCTTTTTCGTAAAACTCTACGAGCATGGTTCCTTTTTCAGTGATGATTTCAGCAGTTTTCATGGACTTAAATGATGATTAGTGGTTGTTGGTAATTCGCAATGCAAAAATAGGCAATGTCTTGGCTTTTTGATGGGAATGATTCAAAAAGTCTAAATCGAAGTTTATCTTTTAGTGGATCAACGGATTTCGAATGGAATGAAATCAACAACTTTATTTAATTCCCTTTGTCCATGAAAGATCACCATTCACCTTCCTTATTGTTCTAGAGACCTGACACCTGTCTTAGTAGCATCTTCTTCTTTTTTTTGGAAACAAGTAAGAAAATGGGTTATCATTGTGAATTCAATGTTACCCAAAATAGATATCAACTTGGAAAAACAACAATTAACCGAATATGAAGGTGGAACTGTCCTAGGTCACCCCAAAGGATTATTCTACTTGTTCTTTGCAGAGCTTTGGGAGAGATTCAGCTTTTATGGAATGAGAGCCTTGCTTACGCTTTACATGATCGATGTGATTTTTCAGTCACTTGTAGATAAAGATTATGCAACTGCAGCTGTTTATTCCTCCTATGGGTCTTTGGTTTATGCATCAACAGTTATTGGAGGTAGAATTTCTGACAAAATTCTTGGGATGCGAAATTCAATCTTTCTGGGTGGAATACTGATGGCAATTGGTCATTTTGTATTAGCAATAGAAAACAACCTTGCTTTTTTCCTAGCTCTTTCATTCATTATTGTTGGTAATGGCTTTTTCAAACCCAATATTTCCACCTTTGTCGGCTCGCTTTACCCAGATGGTGATTCCAAAAAAGATTCTGGATTTACTATTTTCTACATGGGGATTAATATTGGTGGTTGGGTTGCACCCTTGCTTTGCGGATGGTTGGCCGCTACTTATGGATGGCATTATGGTTTTGGTTTAGCTGGCTTTGGAATGCTTTCTGGCTTATTGTTTTTTTGGACTGGGATTCAAAGCGGTGTTTTTGGAGATAGAGGAATGCCACCATCAAATGGGATAATCAATCATACTTTTTTGGGAATAAAAAATAAGGTTCTAATTCCTTTGATTTCGGTGCTCGCGGTTCCAATCATTGCTCTTTTACTTTCTTCCTATAAGGCATTGGGAGATGAATCCAGCTTACTAGGAGATCAGAATATAGTGAATATCATATTTAAGCTCATTGGAATTAGCATTTTAGGCTATCTAGCCTACATTATTTATGAATCCAATCCAGAGGAACGTAAGAAGTTATTTGTGGCAATCCTGATCACTTTATTTATGACTGTGTTTTGGGGCTTTCACGAGCTATCAGGGAGTGTAATCACCTTATTTGCAGCCAGAAATGTAGACTTGACTGGAATCATGACAGCCTCACAGACTAATTCCCTGAATTCAATGTGGATTATTATTCTAGCAATTCCCATTTCATTGATGTGGACTAAACTAGCGAAGTCAAAGAATAACCCTAGAACACCATTCAAATTTGGTATGGGATTACTGCTAGCAGGCGTTAGTTTCTACGTGCTTGCAATCAGTGGGAACTTCGCTAATTCCGAGGGGCTCGTCCCCTTCTTTTACCTTCTTTTGATGTATTTCTTACTTTCTATTGGAGAGCTATTTATGTCTCCTGTTGGCCTATCAAAAATAACTGACCTATCACCTAAACGAATTGTAGCATTTATGATGGGCGTTTGGTTTCTTTCTTCTGCATTTGCTTTTCAAGTTGTAGGATTTATTGGAAAAGAACTGGCAGTAGAAAGTACGGATGCAAATGTGGGTGGTTTGGATACCCTCAAAATTTATACTGATGGATTCCTTTTGATTGCGAAGTATTCAATAGGTGCCGGATTAATTGTCCTAGTAACTTCACCGTTTATTAAGAAATTAATGGGGGAGGTACATTAATATTCAACAAAACCTTCTTTAAAAAAGGCCATCCCTCGGGATGGACTTTTTTTGTAACAAGTACCAATTACAATGTACAAAGTAGGGATTCGTGTACTAACGCAAATGGTGCTTCTAAAGGATCTTGCCTTCCTGGTGTAAGTTGGATACATGGTACTTCCTAGGTTTTACATCTTGATACTTGATGCTTTATCCCATCAAAATATCGAATGTCCAACGCTGATCTAGGAATGTAGAATTAGGGATTCGTGTTCTGACTCAAATGGTGCTTCTAAAGGATCTTGCCTGCATGCCGCAGGCAGGGTACATTGTACTTTGTACAAAAAAAATAGGCTGATCTTTCAATCAGCCTATTTTTTTAGAAGTGGATTTGATTAGTTCAAGAACTCATCAAATGTCAAGCTCACATAGTACATGGTACCTACAGTTGGGTTACCCCAAGCTTGTCTGTATCCAGTGCTGTTGAATAGGTTAGATCCACCGATTTTCAAGATAGACTTCAGCGCCTTCATTTTCACGCTCATTTGAGCATCGAAAGTTCCGAAAGCAGGCATCACAGAAAGTTGTTGTGAAGACACCGCAGGAGCTACGATAGAAGACTGCCAAACAAATTCACCCTGCCATCTGTAAGACATAGCGAATCCAATATTCTTCACAAGCTCACGGTTAGCGAAGTTCACCACATATCTGTATTCAGGAGTGTTGAAAGAAGGCTGGAAGCCAGTTACTGTCAACTTCTCAAGGTCCTGAAGTGTGTTGTACGATACGTTACCACCAATGGTGTAGTTTTTAGGCAAACGGTAATCTGCGCCAAGAGCCCATCCCCAAGATTTGATGATCTCAGTTCTGTTAGCTGGCATGGAGTAGATATTTCTTGTGTTTGCGCTCAACAGGTTAAGGCCTAAGGTAGAAGCAGGGCTTGTAGCCACATAGTTTTTATCCTGTACCAATACTTGGCCACCGATGAAGTTTTCAAAGCTGTTGAAATACGCATAAGCATCAAACAACAATTTATTACCAAACAAACCTTTGTATCCCAACTCATAAGATCTAACGGTTTCAGGTTTGAATTCGCTAGGCTTGAAAGGTACTAGCTTGTCCTTTGCAGCAGCAGCAGCATTTGCAGGCACCAATTGTGCAGCAATCACAGGAACGATGCTTGGTACCAAGGCTGCAATGGCTGCAGGTGCCTGAGCAGCTGGAATTAATCCTGCTAGTACTTGCTGAGTAACGATTGAAGTAGCCTGAGTGATCGCCAACTGTGTAGCCTGTGCGATAGATGCTTGGTAAACTGGTGAAGAAGGTTGAGTTCCTGCCAAAACTGCACCACCGAAGCTTGTAACCGTAGCAAGTGAATAAACTGGGTTTCCAGAGAAGTTGTACTTACTTCTGAAAAGTGGAAGACCACCAATCAATCTTGCTTGAGGAGTCACAAGGTCAATGTATTGATCTTGTGTCGTTGGCAAACGGAAACCAGTCTGGTAAGAAGCTCTGAAGTTGTGAGTTCCTGCAGTATATACACCGGATACTCTTGGGGACAACTGTCCTTTGAAGTTTTCGTTTTTGTCATAACGTGCAGAAGCAGTCAATCTAAACTTATCATTGAATAGGGACTTAGCACCTTGTACATAAGCGCCATGCTCTTTGATTGTAAATTCATCCCCGTTTTCGTCAGTTGCGAAAAGGGTTTTGTCAGAGTTTAGTTGGTAAGTTCTGAAGTTAGCACCCACTACAAAGTCAGCCCATTTGATGTTAGTAAATTGGTAAGAACCTTCTACATGGTACAAGTTGGTTTTATCTACAAACTTAGCACCTACACCTTGAGCATTGCCTGGTATAGCACGACCAGTTACAGCGGTTTTAGCAGCATCGAAACCAGCAGTTCCAGGAAGCAAACGGCCCTGATCAGCAAATGCTCTTGCAGCATCGTGCGCCAATGCATTGTCTAAGCCTCTAGCTCTAGCTTGCGCAAAAGCACCTACATACTGAGGGAACCAAGTGCTGCTAGGCTTCCAAGCTTCGTTGATTCCTTGTGCTGCAATACCTACTGCAAAAGCATCACCTGAACGCTCCTGAGTGGTAAATCCTCTCAAGAACCAATTCGCACCTTTCAATTCTGCTTTATATTGACCTAACTTGAAGTTTGCAATGGAATAACGGTCAGCACCGGTATACACCGTAGTACCAAATCCGTAATTTCCTTGAATAATTGCTTCAATACGGTCATTGATTCTGTAATGCAAGGCTGCATTTAATTTTAGGGATTCAGTTCCGTAATCAGCCAAATCAGATTCTTTGTAACCTGTTCTAGAAACAAAAGTCTGAGGGATTAACGGAAGTAATGCAGCTGGTAAAGCACCTGCACTTACCATGCTCTGTGCGATTGAATTCATGTTTACGTTGGTTTCATCCCCGTAAACGTTAACTCCATTGTAACCTGGGTTGGAGATTCGATCCCCTTTATTGATTCGAGAAGCATTTAACAAAGATTGGTCACGGAAATCATTCGCTTGCCAATCATCTGCCTTCAAATACTGTACATTGACTTTGAACGCAAATTTATCATTGAATGCTTTGGCGTATCTCGCGCTGAAATCGTAGAATCCAGTTCCTGAGGTAGTTCTATCCTGCTGATCCATCAAACCTGTCCGTACGCTTGCGGATAGGCCTTGGTATTGGAAAGGATTCTTTGAATTCATCAATAGGATACCATTGATTGCATTTGGTCCATAAAGTGCAGAAGCTGCACCTGGAAGCAATTCAACGCTTTCCAAATCCAATTCAGAGATACCTACAATGTTACCTACAGAGAAGTTTAGACCAGGAGCCTGGTTGTCCATACCATCAATAAGTTGGACCGTTCTCACGTTACCGTTGGCGTTAAAACCTCTGGTGTTGAATGACTTGAAGGTTAAAGATTGCGTACTCATTTCTACGCCTTTCAAGTTGTTAAGGGCGTCGTAGAAACTTGCCTGAGGAACATCTCTAATCGCGATGATATCCATCTTTTCTACAGAAACTGGAGATCTAAGGATGCTTTCTTCCACTCTTGATGCAGATACTACCACTTCTTGTCCTAAAATGGACACTTCAGCTAGCTCTACAGATAAGTTGGAAACTCCTCCTGTTACCTCTACTTCTTTAGATCCGAACCCAACCATGGAAAATACCAAGGTGAAGGGAGGAGCTTGATTTACATTAAGGGTAAATTTACCGGATAGGTCAGTAATGGTTCCAATTACTTTTCCTTTCACGATGATGTTTACCCCTACCAAAGTTTCCTTTGAGTCAGCATCTGTGACTGTACCGGAGATGGTAGTCTGAGCAAGTGCAATGGTAGTTCCCAAAGAAAGGAACAATGCCATCGAGAGCACTGAACTCCAGATTTTTCTTGTAAAATTTTTCATAGGCTAAATTTGTAAATTAGTTAAGATGGTTTTTGAATTTAGATCAATCCAATCCAATTATTCGAAATTTATAGTAAAAAGGTAATTTTCTATCGATTTCTATTAAAAAAAAACAGAATCTAAAAACTATAAATTTTTTTTAATTTTTATAAAAGACCTATTAATTTAATAAATATATATTTTTTGGGAATTAATTTAACAATTACTTAAAATTAGCTCGATATTTTATAAAAACAACAATTTTGAATTTGCGTTTAAAGTGAGGAAAGAAAGCTCAAAAAGCATATTTCAAGCCTTTATTTGGCCTTTATAGACTTTTTTTATTTTCTGCATTTACATGCTTTACAAGTCGATCACAGAGTTCTTTGATTTCTTCTGACATGTACTCATCGCCCGTGCTATTTAAAATGGTTTGTGCCATTCCTCCCAAAATATCGATGTAAAATCGCTTCATCTCTACCACAGACATCTCATCTGTCCATAGGTCAATTCGTAGGGTGGAATGATTCAAATTGTCCCAAACATTTAAACTGATGCTTTTGGTGGCTTCTAATCCTTCTCCTTCCTTGTCAGAAGCATCCCAAAGGATAGTTTTTGGGAGATTTGCGCCATCTAATTCAATTTGAAAGTTGATTTCTGATTTTTTCATTCGATTTAGTAAACTAGTTTTTATAGGTCAAAAATAAGGAATTAATCAAAGGTCATCTCTGGGATTTCCCCGTTGATGATCAATTTACCTGCTGTTTTAAACTTAATTTCTTCTACAGTTATGCCTGGTGCCAGTTCTTTCAAAATAAAGCCGCCTACTGGAGCAATTTCCAATACTGCAAGGTCCGTGACAATTTTTTTAACACAACGAATACCGGTAAGGGGTAAGGTACATGTAGGCAATAATTTGGAGTGGCCATCCTTTGAGCAATGCTGCATCGCAACGATGATGTGCTTTGCTGAAGCCACCAGATCCATAGCACCTCCCATTCCCTTCACCATTTTTCCTGGAACCTTCCAGTTGGCGATATCACCCTGCTCCGATACTTCCATCGCACCGAGAATAGTCAAATGCACATGTCCACCTCGAATCATGGCAAAGGATTGTGCCGAATCAAATATCGCTGAACCAGGAAGCATGGTGATGGTTTGTTTTCCCGCATTTATTAAATCTGGATCTACCTCAGATTCTTTTGGAAAAGGCCCAATCCCTAAAAGTCCATTTTCGGATTGCAGCACTACATCTAGGTGGGTTGGAATGTAATTGGCAACTAGGGTAGGGATTCCTATTCCCAAATTGATATACTGCCTATGTTCTACCTCTTGAGCAATTCTTTTGGCAATTTGTTCTTTTGTTAACATGGCTTAGAAAAGTTTGCGTTAAAAATTAAAACGGGAAAATTTGGCTTGCTTGTTAACGAGTTACTGTCCGTTGCTCAATTCGTTTTTCATAGTTATTCCCTTGGAATATCCGTTGGACATAAATCCCTGGTGTATGGATCTGATTTGGATCCAAACTTCCAGCAGGCACCAATTCTTCCACCTCCGCAATCGTGATTTTTCCGGCTGTTGCCATCATGGGGTTAAAGTTCCGAGCTGTACCCTTGAAAATCAAATTCCCAGCAGTATCACCTTTCCATGCTTTGACCAATGAAAAATCAGCTTCTAGAGCAAGTTCCATGAGGTACAATTTTCCGTTAAACTCACGAACTTCTTTCCCTACAGCAACTTCAGTACCTACTCCTGCTGGGGTAAAAAAAGCGGGTATGCCTGCACCTCCAGCGCGAATTCGTTCTGCAAGTGTACCCTGAGGAAGAAGTTCTACCTCCAGTTCGCCCGATAAAAGCTGTCGCTCAAATTCATCGTTTTCACCAACATAGCTGGAGATCATTTTCTTTACCATTCGCTTTTGAAGAAAAAGTCCAATGCCAAATTCATCCACTCCAGCATTGTTGGAAACGATGGTCAGGTTGCAAACCCCCTTTTGAAGTAGTGCAGTAATGCAATTTTCTGGAATCCCACTCAAGCCAAAGCCCCCCATCATGAGTGTGGCCCCATCCTGTATATCCTTTACTGCCTCCGCTGCATTCTCAACTGTTTTATTGATCATAGCCCTTAGTTTTATAAGTTAAAGATAGCTTGGTCTCGGTCTATCATTAACTGATTTTTGAGAGCTTCCAAACTAGCAAACCTTTTTTCTTCTCTTAAAAATGCTTCGAAGAAAATTGCAAGCTCTTGTCCGTATAAATCCCCTTGAAAGTCAATCAAATGAGCTTCAATTGTCTTTTTGTCTCCTTCCACAGTAGGCCGATCTCCAATATTTAACATGGCCTTGTGCCGTTGGCCATTGATTTCCGCATAAACCGCATAGGCGCCATCTTTTGGAAGTAGTTTGTAGGGGTCCTCTACTTGAATATTTGCGGTTGGGAATCCTATGGATCGCCCAATTTGTTGTCCCTTGGCTACCAGGCCACTTAGGCTGTAAGATCTTCCTAGATATTTACGGGCAGTACGGATATCGCCTTCAGCTAGTGCAACTCTGATTTTGGTGCTCGAAACGCCCAATTCATCGACCTCCTGTCTTGAAATTTCCTCTAACTCAAAACCGTAAAGATTGCTGTGGCTTTGGAGGTACTCAAAGCTACCTTCCCTGTTTTTTCCAAATCGGTGGTCATAGCCAATCACCAGGGTTTTGGTTTGAATTTTGTCCACCAAAATTTTTCCAATAAACTCCTCCGAACTCATTTGGGAAAATTCCTCCGTAAAGGGAAGCACTAGCAAATGATCGATTCCCATTTCATTTAAAATGCTGACTTTTTCAGAAAAAGTGGAAAGGAGTCGAAGGGTATTGTTTTTTGGTTGCAAAACCAATCTAGGGTGTGGCCAATAGGTGAGGAGTACAGTTTCTCCTCCTTTGCTCTTGGCAAGTTCTTGAAGTCGATTCAAGATTTTTTGATGTCCCAAATGCACCCCATCAAAAGTTCCTGAGGTTACAACGGCATTTTTAGGCGGATGGAAATCAGTTAACCCCTGGTAGATTTTCATTCTGCCTAGATTTAATTTCTTCAACCAATTGAGACACCTCATGGGCATCTGTCAAAGAATAATTGCCAATGCGTGTTCTGCACAAGGATTTTAGGTAGGCACCCACACCTAGTAGTTCACCTAAATCTCTGGCCAAACTTCGGATATAGGTTCCTTTCGAACAGCTTATGCGAAAGTTTACCTCAGAATTTTCAAATCCTGTTAGTTCAAATTCCCGGACCTCCACTGGTCTTGGCTCCATTTTCACGTCAATTCCCAATCGCGCAGAAGCATACACTCGCTTCCCATCCACCTTAATTGCAGAGTGCATGGGAGGAATCTGTAAAATGTTGCCAGTAAGTTGATGAATTGCCGCTTGTACTTGTTCCAAGGTTATGGAAGAGGGATCAGCAACTGGAATGATGGGTTTTTCGAGATCAAAAGATTCTGTGGTGGCGCCGATTACAAATGTTCCAGTATACTCTTTTTCCTGTCCCATGAATCCCTCAATTTGCTTGGTCATTTTTCCTGCACAGACAATCAGAAGGCCAGTTGCCAAGGGGTCAAGTGTACCGGCATGACCTACTTTTTTGATTCGCAAGGTATTTCTGACTTTTTTAACGACATCAAAGGAAGTCCATTCCAAAGGTTTGTTGATTAAAAAAACTTCTCCGTAAGCTTCTTGCTGCATGGGTAAGGGATTGCCTTAGCTTAGAATTTGGAAATTAAGATTTTGGAGACTTCGCAAAAATGGCGTAAAACTGAAGAATAAAGCCAGAAAAGGTTACAATAGGCCCTAAGGTAAGCCCCATAAATCCATTGCCATGAGGTGTAGCATCCATACCCATGATGACAAAGCCTAAAACAATTAAGCCCAAACCTAGAAATAGGAATAGGTAATTTTTTTTCGAAAAAGGAAATGAAGTATTGCTCATGAGTTAATACAATTCGTCCAAGGACATGTTTAAGTATTTATTGACAGCACGCAAGGTACTAAATCCAGACAGTAGACCCCCCATGATTGTTAATGCACCAAATAGAAGAAGCATAAGCTCAGTATTTTGTAAGGCCGCAAAACCCTCGATATTTCCTTTGGTGTATTCCAAAAGTCCAAATAGAATCGAAGAGGCTAAAACTCCTGCCAAAACTCCAAAAATCAAGGCTCTTACTAGAAATGGCTTTCGTATAAATCCTCGAGTTGCTCCCACCAGTTGCATGGATCGTATCAAAAAGCGTTGGGAAAATAGAGCCAATCGAATCGTATTATTGATAAGCATGATTACCGTCACAATGAGGATCAGAATAAATCCTCCCATGATTAGCGATACTTTAAAGAGGTTTTTATTAATTGAATCCACCAAATCAGTCATGTAGGAAACTTCAAATACGCCAGGCTGAGTTTCCAACTCTTTTGCGATCAAGGTAAGCTGTTCGGAACTTTGAAACTCTTCAGCAACCGAAAACACGTAGCTATCTCGAAGAGGATTATCCTCTAAAAATTCGGTAAAATCTTCTCCTGTGTTTTTGATAAAGGTTTCCGCAGCTTCTTTATTTGAAATGAACCGTAAGTAAATGCTATCTTCTGTCCGTAGCACAAAAGGTCTTTCTGCCAAGTCCTTCCGTAGATCTGCAAGTTGCTTTTGGCTTAGCTCCTTATCTAAGAAAACCTGAATCTCAATATTCTCCCGAATCATTTTGGTAAGGGAACTCGCTTGAATCAAAATAATTCCAAAAAGCCCCACGATAAAAAGTGATAAGGTCGTGCTGAACAGAACGCTACCAAATTTAAAATACCCAAGTTGATTTTTTGCTTTTGCTGGATTAGCCATGAAATATCAAATTCTAGTCAAAAATAGAAAAGCTTAGGCGATTTACCCAATAACGGGTGGAGAAAGGATGGGAATAAGTCTATCTTCCGCAATTCCCCATATGAAATCATTTTTTTCTCCCATAATCAAGGATAGACCAGTAAAATTCCCAAAGCTGGGTAGTGTCAGTACATTTTCAGAATAGTGGAAGCAGGGGATACGTACCCGTTGCTTTGCTTTTCCTTTGAGTAAAATTCCTGGATGAATATGGCCACAAATAGTAAGCACACCTTCTGGAGGGGGAGTAGGTTCATGAGCGAGAAGTAAGGGGCCTAAAACTATCGGATGGGCATGAATCTTCAAATGAGGATCTTGGTACTTTTCTGAAGGTAAAATATCATGATTGCCAACTACCAAATGAAAAGACGAAGTTGGAAATAGCCTTAAAAAATAGAGTAAGGTTTCCCATTCCTCATTCCAACTGCTGTGAAACAAATCTCCCAAAAAGTAGACCTGCTTTGGGGAATAGGTTGAAATTAAGCTATTCAGTAGGATGTAATCCTGGTCATGGACTTTCTCAGGAATTGGAATTCCGGATTTACGAAAGTGAGCCGCTTTTCCAAAATGGAGGTCAGCAATCAACAATACACTTAAAGAATCTATCCAAACTGCCTTTTCTGGCAATAGGGTTAAGTTCAATCCTTTATAATCAAAAACTATTGAGCCCATAGAAATTATTCATACTCACAACCACACAAACAAAATCATTTACAATTAGTATTGTATAAAACTAAGATAAATGAAAAAAGTATCCCTAATCTCCACGCTATCCTTACTTTTCTTTTCCACTTCATTTCTTGTGAAAGCGCAATCTGAAAATGCAATCTTGGGTGTATGGTACAACACTGAAAAAACCGCTAAAGTTGAAATTTTGAAGAAAGGATCTGCCTTTATTGGTAAAATTGTATGGTTAAAAGATACAAATCCAGGAGGTAAGCCTGCGGTAGATAAGGATAATCCAGATGCCAAACTTAAAACTCGGCCTTTGATGGGATTGAATCTTTTGGAGGACTTGAAATATGATTCTGGAATGTGGGAAGATGGGACTATTTACGATCCCAAAACAGGAAAAACCTATTCTTGCCAGGTGACCTTGAAATCGAAAGATGTCCTAGAAGTTAAAGGATATATTGGGTTTTCTTTGATTGGGCGAACTGTGGAGTGGACCAAGGCGAAACCCTAAACTAGTTTAAATTAGCTTCGGTAAAATTCTTCAATCAGGCTTGTGAGCTGGGTAAATTCAATCAAAAAGGCATCGTGGCCTGCGGTTGATACAATTTCACCATAGCTTCCGGAGGGTACCGCCTTGCTCAAAAACCGCGCTTCTTCCGCTAAAAATAGCAGATCTGAATTGACTCCTACGGCAAACACTTGCGCCTGGATGGATTTGAGAGCCATTTCAACACCCCCTCGACCTCTACCTATGTCATGACTATCCATGGCTTTGGTGAGCGTCCAGTAGGAGAATGCCTGAAAACGTTTGGCAAGTTTGGAACCCTGATACCTAAGGTAGGAAGCAGCCAAAAATCCATCTATTTTTTCTTCTTTTTCTTGCTGTTTGGTATTGATGTCGGAAGGATTTCTGTAACTGAGCATGGCTACTGCTCGAGCTGCTTCCAGCCCCTTCTTGCCGGCGTCTTGATGCTCTTGCCCCCAGCTGCTATCTGCAGCGATGGCCATGCGTTGTGCCTCATTAAAACCAATGACCCAAGGGGAGGTTTTTGCAGTGGATGCAATGATTATGGCATGCTGAAGTCTATTACCTAAGGTGTAAGCCCATTCCAATGCCACTTGCCCTCCTAATGATCCGCCAATAAGCGTATGAATTTGTTCAAGTTTCAAATGCTGCCGAAGCATTTCCAAACTTTGTGCCAGGTCACGTGTGCTAAGGGTTGGGAAACTATAAAAATAGGGGGTACCTGTTGCAGGATTTTCACTTAAGGCATTGCTTGATCCATAGCCACTACCGAGAAGGTTGGCACAGATGATAAAGTGGGAGGAAAAATTGTAAAGCGCATTTTCTCCAACCAAACCACTCCACCAATCGGCTACCTGTCCATCGCCTGTAAGCGCATGTACTGCCCAAATCACATTGGAATGGTCTGAATTGAGCTCTCCATAGCTGGTATAAGCAATCGTGAAATACTCCAAAATCTCACCTGAATCTAACTGTAAAGGGGCTGATGATTGGAAATGTCTTGTAACCATGCTGAAAAAGGAATGCCATTTAAGTTGAAAAATAGGAAATTCCTCAAAATAACCGCAATTATTCCATCAACTAGTTTAGCAAGAACTGGAGATGAAGCACTTATAATTCGCCTTCTGAATACCTGAAAATAGGATGGATTGCCTCTGGATCAGGTTTTATTGTGGTCAACTCCTTGACTAATCCATTATTTAGTCCATACACCCAGCCATGAATTTCAGGGGACTTTCTATTTTGCCATGCCTTTTGGATAATTGAAGTTTTGATCAAGTCCTGACATTGCTCGAGTACATTTAGCTCTACCAATCGATCTACCTTGTCTTTGTGGTTAGGTATACCATCCAGTTCTGCTTGGTACATTTTATAGACTTCTTTGATATTTCGAAGCCATTTGTTGATCAATCCAAAACTTTTGTTTCCCATGGCTGCCTCTACTCCTCCGCAACCGTAATGCCCGCAGACAATGATGTGATCTACTTCCAATACCTCCACCGCATATTGAAGCACGGATAGTAGATTTAAATCTGTATGTACGACCATATTGGCAATATTCCGATGCACAAATACTTCACCAGGATCTGTACCGGTAATTTCGTTGGCGGGAACTCGACTATCTGAACAACCAATCCATAGAAACTTAGGTTTCTGTTGGTGAGAAAGTCGATTGAAAAAGTCTTTGTCCTGGTGAATTTTCTCTTCAGACCATGCCTTATTTTGGAGCAATAATTTTTCGTATGGGTTCATAAATCTTCGTTTACATAGAATGGATATCCTTCAATCAAAATAGTTATCTTTTTAGAAGGTGCACTGCTGATAAAATCATTCAATACATCCTGTATATCGTGATCGATAAACCGTGCCATGGAAGCGTTCAATACCACCTTGCTTCCATCAGAAACCTGACTCAATCCCTTGATTAATAGTGCTTTATTTAAAAAAGAAACATCTTTTTGAAGTTTGATTAGGTAATTTCCATTGTGCTCGGTGACCAAAATTGAGCGATTGAAATTTGTCTTCAACACAAAAAATAAACCTACTACCATTCCAATCCCAATACCTACCAGTAGATCAGTAAGTAAAATCGCGACCACCGTAACCAGAAAAGGTAAAAATTGGTCCCATCCCTTTTTATATTCTTTCACAAAAAGTGAAGGTTTGGCAAGTTTGTAACCCACCACGAGTAGTACCGCAGCTAATCCGCTCAATGGGATTTGGTTCAACAAACCAGGAATACTCAACACCAAGGCCAACAGTAAAACTCCATGTAAAATTGTAGACAACTTTGTTTTCGCTCCCGATTCAATATTTGCTGAAGTTCGTACAATGACTGCAGTGACAGGAAGACCACCAATTAATCCCGATAGGGTATTGCCAACTCCTTGAGCAACTAATTCTCGATTGGTTGGCGTTGAGCGTTTTAATGGATCCATTTTATCTGCTGCCTCGATGGAAAGCAAGGTTTCTATACTTCCGATCACCGCGATAGTTACAGCGATAACCCAAAAACCAGAGGTGGCAATCAGGTCAAATTCTGGAAAGGTCAACAAGGAGGGAAGTTCGTTCCAACCAGATAATCTAGGTAGGATCACAAGGTGTTCATTGTCCAATGCCCATTCTGGCTTGATTCCTTTGTAAAGATTATTGATACCAATACTGGCTAATACAGCCCATAGGGCTCCAGGTACAACTCCCAAAAATCGATTTTTCTTAATTGCAGGCCTTTCAAAAAATAGAATTAAGGCCAAGGATACCAATACAATAGGAATTGCTCCTGGGCTAAAGAACAGAAAAGCATAATAAATCTCCGAGAAGGTATTGTGCGCATCCGGTTGATTAAATGCGAAATCGCCCAAGAAATCCTTGTCATAGCCCAAGGCATGTGGAATTTGCTTGAGTATTAAAATTAGTCCAATAGCGGTAAGCATGCCTTTAATGACCGCATTCGGGAAATAATACCCGATAACACCAGCTTTAGCAATACCAAGGAAAAATTGAATAATTCCTGCAGCTACTAAGGCGCCCAATAATAAGGGGAAACTACCCAATGTTGTAATTGAATCCAGCACAATGACAGTAAGTCCAGCAGCAGGACCACTTACAGCAACGGACGATTTGGATATACCACCAACCACAATTCCACCCAAAATACCTGCAATAAGGCCTGACATAGGGGGTGCTCCGCTTGCGACAGCAATACCTAAGCAAAGGGGAAGCGCTACTAAAAAAACAACTAAACTGGACTTTAAATCATTGGTGAAGGTGTCACTAATCTTATTTTCCATGTACAAGTTTACCAAAAAAAGACAACCGTATAAAGTTTATTTTTATACTAAGTAAATCTAATTTATGGTAAAACTGTTTAAAAAAAAATAGTCTCAGATAACCTACTTAAGATTAGCATCTTCTGTTTTTTTGTCCAATGAATTGAAAAATAGGAAAGAATCGCTTCAGTTATTGACCTGAGTTTAAGAGGCTATCAAGGGCTTGATTAATCGCTCTAAAGTCAAATTTAGCCTTGGCCACTTCTAATTTTGTTCGGATTTCATTGAGCGATAAATTCCCAATACTTCCCTCGTGGATGTGGCTTACTTTTTCTTGGTTGGGCACAAAGCGCTTTGCCTCAATATCCTCTCCAACCTGCTTGTAGGCATCCCGGAAGGGAACGCCTTTAAGCACCAACTCATTGACGACTTCCACAGAAAATAGATGCATGTAAAATGGATCCTCCAGAATGTTTTTTCTCACCTGGATTGATTTCAGCATAAAATGGCTCATCTGAAGACAGGACCTCATGGAGTCTAACGCTGGAAAAATTGCCTCCTTCAGCAGCTGCATGTCTCGATGATAGCCTGAAGTAAGGTTTGTGAGTAAGAATCCCACAGCTCCAGGTAGACTTTGAATTTGATTTGTCTTGGCACGAATCAATTCGAACACATCGGGATTTTTTTTGTGCGGCATGATGCTGCTTCCCGTAGTCAACTCATCTGGAAAAGAGACAAAACCAAAATGTTGGTTGCAAAAAAGGATGACATCGGAGGAAAGTTTATTCAGAGTTCCTGCCATTCCAGCCAAAGCAAAGCCAATCGTGCGTTCGGTCTTTCCTCTACTATTTTGTGCGTTGATGACATTGTGATGTAGCTCAGCAAATCCCAAAAGCCGTGTAGTCATCGTGCGGTCAAGTGGAAAGCTAGAGCCATAGCCTGCAGCAGATCCAAGCGGATTTTTATTGCTGAGATCAAAGGCAACTTGAAGCAGACCTAGGTCTTCGCTAAGCCCTTCTGCAAAGGAGGCAAACCACAATCCAAAGGAGGAAGGCATCGCCAACTGGGTGTGGGTGTAGCCTGGCATCAAATCTTCTTTATGTGCCTCAGCTAATTGAAGTAACAGATTGGCCAAACTATTGGCCTCATCGAAAATCTCGCGAATCGCATCCCGATAAAATAATTTCAAATCCACAAGCACCTGGTCATTTCTGCTTCTACCACTATGCAGCTTTTTTCCTACATCTCCAAAACGCTTGGTAAGAAGCAATTCCACCTGTGAGTGCACATCCTCGACGCCTGGTTCAATGCCAAACTTTCCCTGTTTTATTTCTTCGTAGATCTCCTTCAGCCCCTGTTGCAGAACCTTGTTTTCTTCTCCAGTCAATAAACCTATGGTTTCCAGCATTGCAGCGTGTGCCATGGATCCCAATACATCATAGGGAGCTAATAGCAGATCAAATTCAGGATCTTTTCCGACTGTGAACTGTTCAACTTCCTGCTTACTGTTTGTGGTTTTTTGCCAAAGTTTCATTGCGGATGCTTCGTTTGAAGGTAGAGGCTTGCGTAGTTTTCAAGAATTGAAATGTAGGTAGGGATGCTATTCGTTACTTCTTGCGTAAAGATAAACTCATCTGCGGTG
>Ga0172372_10000924_pt1 | contig 45509 bp, 39 predicted proteins | sample LakKiv5m_2_FD_114544 | JGI IMG/M metagenome (GOLD analysis project Ga0172372, IMG submission 114544) | Freshwater microbial communities from Kabuno Bay, South-Kivu, Congo - kab_092012_9.5m | ecosystem: Environmental > Aquatic > Freshwater > Lake | place: Democratic Republic of the Congo...
CGGCCTTGAGGGCGTTGGTCTCGGCCATGATGACGGCGCGCTTGACACGGTTTTCCAGCTCGCGGACGTTGCCGGGCCAGGGGTAGGCCGCCAGCGCGGCTCGGGCGGCCGCAGAGAAGGTGGGTACCGCGCGGCCGTGCCGCTCGGCGAAGCGACGGGCGAAGTGGTCGACCAGGAGGGGGACGTCCTCCCGCCGCTCGGCCAGCCGCGGGAGTCGGATCCCCACCACGTTCAGGCGGTAGTAGAGGTCGGCGCGGAAGTTCCCTTCCTGAACTTCGCGGCGCAGGTCCCGGTTGGTCGCCGCGATCACCCGGACGTCCACCTTCACCGGCCGCTCTCCGCCCACCCGGGCGAAGGTGCCGTCCTGCAGCACGCGGAGGAGCTTGACCTGCACCTGCGGGCTCACCTCGCCGATCTCGTCGAGGAACAGGGTGCCACCGTCCGCCTGCTCGAACTTGCCGGCGTGCTGGCGCGTGGCTCCGGTGAAGGCGCCGCGCTCGTGGCCGAACAGCTCGCTCTCCAGCAGGGACTCGGGGATCGCGCCGCAGTTGACGGCCACGTATGGGCCGGCCGACCGACGGCTCCGGTAGTGGATGGCGTGGGCGATGAGCTCCTTGCCCGTGCCCGTCTCCCCGGTGATCAGGACGATGGCGGAGCTGTCGGCCACGGCGGCGACCTGCTCGTACACCTCCTGCATGGGGGGCGACGCGCCGACCAGGTTGGCGAAGCCGTAGCGCTCGGCCACCTCCTTGCGGAGCTGGACGACCTCACGCTGCAGCGCGCGCGTGGCCAGCGCCCGCTCGAGGAGGAGCAGCAGCTCGTCGCGCTCGATGGGCTTGATCAGGTAGTCCGCGGCCCCGGCCTTCATCGCGGTCACCGCGTCGGGGACCGAACCGAAGCCCGTCATCACCACCACCCGGACGTCGGGCCAGTGCGCGCGCACCTGGTGGAGCAGCTCCAACCCGCCCATGCCGGGCATCTTCACGTCGGTGAGGAGCACGTCGGGAGGCAGGGCGCGCACCATCTCCAGCGCCTGCTCGGCCGACTCGGCGAGGTCCACCTGGTACGCGGCCTTGCCGAGGTTCACCCGCAACGCGTTGCGCACCGCGCGGTCGTCGTCGCACACCAGGATCCGGGCGCCCTCGACGCTCAACGAATCTCCAGGTGGTACGGCATCATCGCCCAGACCTGCTCGTCGCGGAGCAGCGCGAGGTCCCAGAAGGGCTCGAGCTCCTTGGGCAGGGTGGCGACCGGCTTCACCAGGCTGCGCACCAGCCGCGCGGGGAGGTCTCCGCCCGGCCCGCCCCCCCAGGGGTCGAAGGCCACCAGCACGTAGGGGGCGGTGGGCTTCATCCCCGCCGCGTCGCGCGCCCGGTCCACCGCGTCGAAGAAGCCGCCGAATTCGTCCACCAGGCCCTGCTCCTTCGCGTCGGCGCCGGACCAGACGCGGCCGCGCGCCACCGCCTCCACCTGCGCCTCGTTGAGGTGCCGCCCACGCCCCACCCGGTCCTTGAACTGCGCGTAGGTCTCTCCGGTGAGGCGGTCCAGGGCCGCGTACTCCACCTCGTCGAAGGGCTTGGCCATCGAGTACATCGAGGCGTTGCGGCCCCGGTTGAAGTACTCGGTCTGGATCTTCAGCTTGGCGAAGAGGTCCTCGGCGTTGAACTTCCCGCTGTACACGCCGATCGAGCCCGTGACCGTGGACGGGAGCGCGTAGATCGTGTCGGCGCCGGCCGAGACGTAGTAGCCGCCGCTCGCGGCGTAGCCGCCCATGGACACGATGACCGGCTTGCCCTCCTCCTTGAGCCGCTCCACCGCGTGCCAGATCTCGTCCGAGGCGAAGGCCGAGCCCCCGGGGCTGTCCACCCGCAGCACCACGCCGCGCACCGCGTCGGCGCGGCGTGCCTGGTCGAGCGCCTTCACCACGGTCTTGGACCCGGTGGAGCCGCCCCCGAAGAGCCCGCCCGAGCTCGAATCCCCGCTGGTGATGGCGCCGTCCACCACCACCACGGCGATCGCGTGCTGGGGCTCCCAGCCGCTGGTGTCGGGCCGCTCCCCGTAGCCCTCCTTGAGGTTGAAGCCGTTCGGGAAGCTCGACCGCAGCTCGCGCTCCAGCTCGTCCGGGTAGGCGAGCCCGTCGACGAGCCCGTTGGCCAGCGCCTCCGCGGCGGTGAACGGGCCCTTGTCCACCAGCTGCGCCACGTCCTCGCGCGTCTTCCCGCGTCCGTCCGCGATCCCGCCCACCAGGGTGGCGTAGAGGTCGTCGAGGAGCGCGTTCATCTCCTCCCGGGCCGGCCCGCTGGAGCGGGTGTTGGTCCATTGCTCGGGTGCGCTCTTGTACTCGGCGCGCTTGGCGTACTGGGCGTCCACGCCGGCCAGCTCCAGGGTGCCCTGGAAGAACTGGAGCTCCGCGGAGAGTCCGACCAGCTCGAGGCTGGAGGCGGGGTGCAGGTAGATGCGGTCGCACGAGGTGGCCAGCAGGTAGGCGCCGTTGGAGGTGTTGGAGCCGAGCCAGCCCACCACCGGCTTCCCGTTGGCGCGGGCCTCCTGGATGACGCCGCGGAGCTCCTCGATCTGGGCGAAGCTGAAGGGGGTCTGCTCCAGCTCCAGGACGAGGCCACGGACCTCGGGGTCGCCGGCCGCGTCATGGAGCCGCCGCAACAGGGTCAGGTAGCCCTCGCCTCCTTCGGAGAAGAAGGTGGCGCGCGGGTTGTAGGGGTAGGCTTCGTCCAGCTCGAACACCGCGACGTCGCGGCCGGGCTGGAACAGCTGGTCGTCCTTGGGGATGGTGGTGATGTAGCCGCCACCGCCCACCGACCCGTCCGCGTTGTTCCGGGCGTCCACCCCGAGGCCCAGGTCGGCGAAGCGGAGCTCCACGGCGCCGCCGGCCGAGATCGCCGAGGGGTCGCTCCAGGGGAGGTCGGCGAAGCCGCGGAGCCAGAGCCCCTTGGCGGGCTTGACCCGCGCGGTGAGCTGGAGGTGGTTCTCGAGCGAGGTGTCGGGAGGCGCGACCCCGTACCAGTCCACCCCCATCGTGACGGTGTCGCCGAAGGGTCGCACCGCCACCCCGCCCCCGTACCGGGTCACGACGCCGAAGTCCGGGGCCGGCGAGCCGAGGTTGAGCGCGCTGGCGCCGAAGCCGAGCCAGGGGGAGGGGCGCCAGCCCAGGCCGAAGTCCCAGCTCACGAAGTTGTTGTCCCCGCCGTCGGGGAGCTGCCAGTGAACCGCGGTGCCGAAGGCGAGGGACTCGGCGAGCCGGATGGAGGCGCCGCTGGTCACCGTCCACCAGTCCAGGGCGTCGTTCCCCACCTGGCGGTAGGCGATTCCCGTCCCCAGGCCGGTGCCGGTGGTGGCGAGGGTGAGCGAGTGGAGCCCGCGATCGAGGCTGCTGGTGTCGTAGTAGACGGCGTAGCCCGGGTCCCGGTCGAAGTTCATCAGCGCCGCGTTGGCGTAGAGGACGTGCACCCCGTCCTCGCCGGCGAGCCCACGGAAGGGCATCACGGGCCGCTCGGCCGACTGGGCGAAGGCCGCAGCCGGGAGCCCGGCGAAGAGGAGCACGGCGGGCACGCGTCGGATCATCGGGACTCCCATGGCATCGACTATAACGGCACCCGACGCCCGGACGCCGTCCAGGTTCCCTGTACATGTCCACGGTGGGGCTCGAAGCGGTCGCACGGACTGAATCCTAAGTCTCTTTTTTCACAGACGTCTTGCGCGGATCCCGGCGGCGGTTGAGAATGCTCACGGCGTCTCCCGGGTTCCACCCCCTGGGTTGTCCCGTCTCGTCCGCCCGCTTCCTCCCCCCTCCGGTGTCTCTACCACCCAGCGTCCGGGTCCCACCATGCGCTCCTCCCTGCTGCTCTCCCTGCTGCTCGCGCTCCCCGCCTTCGCCCAAGGCACCACCCCGCCGCCCGAGCCGGTCCCCCCGAGCCCGGCCCCGCCGACGGAGCTCGTCGCTCCGCCCGCGGGAAGCCCGGACCCGCTGCGCACCGCCCTGGCCGAGATCGCCGCCGACCCGCTGTTCGCGGGGGCGACCGTCGGGGTCCGCGTGGTGCGCGTCCGGGACGGGGAGACGGTCTGGGAGCACGGGGACGACCGCCCCCTGGTCCCGGCCAGCACGATGAAGCTCCTGACCGCCGCGACCGCGCTGCACACGCTCGGGCCTGCCTGGCGTTTCCCCACCTGGTACAAGATCGACGGGAAGGTGGACGCCGCCGGGGTCCTGGACGGGAACCTCTACATCATCGGTCAGGGGGACCCCACCATGGTCACCGAGCGGGTGTACCGCGCGGTCATGGGGCTCCGGCTGCGGGGGATCCGGGAGATCAAGGGCAGCGTGATCTTCGACGACGGCTACTTCGCCGACAGCGTCTTCGTGCCCGGCTGGACCGACCCGGACGACATGAAGAGCGGCCCCGCCTACTTCGCGCCGCTCGGTGCCTTGTCGGTGAACTACAACATCGTGGGGCTCGTGGTCCGGCCCGGAGCCGCCGCCGGGCAGCCCGCGGTGGTGGAGCCCGAGCTCGCCACCCCCGCCGTGGTGGTGGAGAGCGCGGTGACCACCGGGTCCACCCGCTCCCGCTACTGGCTCGACGTCGACCGGGAGCTCGACGAGTCGGGCAAGGTCGCCACCTTCAAGGTGCGCGGGAACCTCCCGTCGGACTCCGACGCCAAGACGCTGTACCGTTCGCTCACCGACCCCCTCGGGAACTACGTCGGCGCGTTCCAGTCGGTCATGAAGGCCGAGGGCGTGAAGGTCCGCGGCAGCTTCAAGCCGGGCACCGCTCCGACCGATGCGAAGCTCCTCATGACCGAGTGGTCGGACCCGCTGGTGGACATCCTCGCGCAGATGAACAAGAAGTCGAACAACTTCATGGCCGAGCAGGTGCTGCGCGCGGTCGGCGCCGAGACCCAGGGTCTCCCCGGCACGACCGCCAAGGGGCTCCAGGCCATGGCCACCTACCTCGAGAGCGCCGGGGCGGATGTGGACGCCTCCACGCTCGTGAACGGGTCGGGCCTGACCCGCACCCTCAACCTCCGGCCGAGCACGCTGACCTCGGTGCTGGTCGAGATGTACCGGAACCCGGAGCTCGGACCCGAGTTCGTGACGACGCTGTCGGTCGGCGGGCGCGACGGCACCCTGGCGTACCGCTTCCGCGACGACGGCATGGAGGGCCGGATGCGCGGCAAGACCGGGACACTGAACGGGGTGTCCACGCTCTCCGGCTACGTCACCGCCGTGGACGGCGAGGTCTACGCCTTCGCCTTCCTCGCCAACGACATCGACGGGGCGTCCTCCCGGGCGCGGCGCGCCCACGAGCGGCTGGTCCTCACGCTGGCCGGGACCACCGGAGAAGTGGCGGATGGTGTCGAGCCCGAAGAAGAGGCGCCGCGTTGACACGAAGGGCCTCGCTTCGATATGGCGGGGGCGCATGCCCAGGACTGCCGAGTTGCGATCACTCGGGCTGAAGAAGGAGTGGAGACAGTGCTGACGTCCCGACGCGGAACCGTGATCGCCGCCCTCATCGGCGCCTGCCTCGCCGCCCCAGCCGCGTTCGCCCAGGAGGAGCCCGCTCCCGCCGCGCCCGCCGTGCCGGGCACCACCGCCACTCCGGCCGCCGACACGACCTCCACGGACGAAGCCAAGGCGGACTTCAACCGCGAGCTCCTCACCGTCGAGGAGCAGGTGGACGACCTGAAGGAGCGCGTGTTCCGCTCGAAGGCCACGCTGCAGCTCCTCAAGGAGATCGTGATCGAGGGCGCCTCCACCGGGGCCCGGGCCACCATCTGGCACGTCAACAAGCTCGGCACCGCCTACAAGCTCGAGTCGGTCACCTACCTGCTCGACGGTCAGAGCAAGTTCTCGAAGTCGGACGCGTCCGGGGCGCTGGGCGACTCGCCCGAGTTCAAGATCTACGACGGCGCGGTCCCCCCGGGGAACCACAACCTCTCGGTGGACTTCCGGGTGCGGCCCACCGGCTTCGGGATCTTCAAGTACGCACAGAACTACGAGATCGACGTCCGCAGCAACTACGCCTTCGTCGCCGAGATGGGCAAGCAGTGCACCGTGCGTGCGGTGCTCACCGACCGGGGCGGGGCGGTGAACTCCTTCGAAGAGCGCGCCAAGGTCGATTTCGAGCTCAAGTGCGAGAAGATCTCGGATGCCGGCAAGTAGCCCCACCCGCTGGCTCCTGCTCCTCGCGCTGGTCGCGGCCGGTCCCTCGGTCGCCGCCGAGCGCGGTGGGTCGGACAAGCTGCGCGACCTGGAGGCGGAGAGCGCCGCCCTGCAGAGCCGCGTCGAAGAGCTGCGGATCAACTTCACCGAGCGCAGCGGCCTCATCGGCGTCACCGAAGCCCGTGAGCGGTACGAGGACGCCGTCTACCTCTACCTGATCGGGGACTTCGAGCCCGCCGCCACGAGCTTCTACATCCTGGTGCAGTCGAACGCGCTGGGGAACGCGGCCCTCGCCCGGGACTCCGAGTGGTACCTGGCCGAGTGTCTCCTCGAGCTGGGCAACCTCCGCACCGCCGAGGAGGCCTACGGCTCCATCGTGGACAAGGGCTCGACCCACCCCTTCTTCGCCGACGCGGTGCGCCGTTCGATGGAGGTCCAGAGCCTGCTCGGCGAGTGGGAGTCCTTCGACTCCTACTACAACCTCTACATCGTGACCGGTCGGGTCCCGAGCAACGACCTCATCGGCTACACGCTGGGGAAGTCGTTCCACCGGCGCGGGGAGTACGGCCGCAGCAAGTCGATGTTCGAGCAGCTCCCCAACGGGAGCCCCTACTACGGGCGGGCTCGCTTCTTCCTGGGCACCATGATGGTGGCCGAGGGGAACTACCCCCAGGCCATCGACGAGTTCAAGCGCGTCGAGGCGGACCCGGTCACCGACGAGGCGCACCAGATCGTCCAGGACCACGCCCGCATGGCGCTGGCGCGCCTCTACTACGAGACGGGGGACTTCCTCTCCTCGACGGCCTACTACGGCAAGCTGACCAGCGCTTCGCCGCTCTACGCCGACCAGCTCTACGAGTCGGTGTGGACCTTCATCAAGCAGGAGAAGTGGAACGAGGCCCTGTCCCAGGTGGACATCTTCCTCACCCAGTTCCCCCAGCACCGGTACACGGCGCAGATGAAGATCCTCCAGGGGCACCTGCACATGAAGCTGCAGGCCTACGACAACGCCCGGATGGCCTACGAGGGGGTGGTCGAGGACTACTCGCCCATCGTGACCCGCTTCGACGAGGTGGCGGGGAGCCCGGCCGCGCTGCGCACCTTCCTGGACGCGCTCACCGACGGCGAGGAGCGAACCGACGGGGGCATCCCCGGCTACGCCGCGGGCCTGCTCCTGGGCCGGGACGACGTGGGGCGCGCCACGGCCGCGTGGAAGACCCTGCGTGACCAGCAGGAGGAGCTCGCCGAGGCCGAGCGCATGGTGGAGGACCTCCGCGTCGCGCTCTCCAGCGAGCGCGACGTGCTGGGCAACTTCGTCGCCGCCCGCAACGAGCTCGCGGGGATCCGCGGCGGCTCGCTCTCGCTGCGCAACCGGCTCCTCGAGAACGAGGCCAACTGGCTCCGCTCCCGCATCCCGTCCACCTACAAGCCCGAGCTCGCCGAGCTCCAGCGCCAGCGCAGCGGGGCATTCGAGGCGGTGGCCGAGCGCGCCGGCGCCGAGAGCCAGCGCAGCGACCGCGTCCAGCTCTACGACGCGCAGATCCACGAGGTGCAGCAGCGCGCCTTCCGCGTCTCCCAGGTGGCCCAGGAGGCCCAGGCCACCGCGCGCGCCACCGTGGACTACCTCGACAGCGGGCAGTCCCGCCTCGACGCCTCGGAAGCCCAGCGGGTCCGTACCGAGGTCGCGCGCGAGGCGGAGACGCTCACCGGCCTGGTGGGCGAGCTCGGCCAGCTCCAGGGCGAGGCCACGCGCCGGCGCCTCCTCCGCTCCGTGGACACGGGCGCGACCGAGGGGGATGACGGAGAGGCGCGTCGGGTGGTGATCCTCCGCTACGACGAGATCCGCCGCAAGCTCACCGACTATCGGCGCTACGCCAACGACCCGGACTCCGCCGCCACCTTCGCCCGGTTCGACCGCCTGTGGCAGCTCGCCGAGACGGTGGAGCGCTCGGCCGACGAAGCGGCGCGGGTGCTGTCGGTCGCCGAGGCGCGCGAGCTCTCGGCGGTGAACCAGCGCCTGAGCCAGCAGATCGAGCGGGTCGGTGCGCTCCGGCGCGAGATCGACGCCGGCTCCGCGGACAACGAGGCCTTCGCGTTGACGGTGCTGACCCACGGGCTCGGCGAGGTCCGGGGGGCGTTCAGCTCCGACGTGTTGGACGCGGACAAGGGCATCGTGGACGTGTACTGGCTGCGCAAGACCGGGACGACCGACGAGATCGCAGCGTTGAACGCGGAACGTTCGCGTCTGATTCGTGAGCTGGACGAGCAGTTCCGGCTCGTGCGGGAGAACCTCGAGAAATGACCCTGACCCGCCTTTCCGGGGTGCTCTCCCTCGCGCTCTGCGCCGCGGCGCCGGCGCGTGCCGAAGGCCTGCCCGCGGGGGTCGACCCCGAGGAGTGGGCGCAGTTCCAGGAGACCCTGGACCGCTACAAGGACCGCATGGGCGACTTCCAGGAGGAAGCCCGTTCCATCGTGGACGCCGCCGAGGCCGAGGAGCGGCAGCGCATCGACGCCAGCTACGGCGCCCAGACCCGGCAGCTCGAGGACACCGAGAACGCGCTGCGGCGCGTGGCGATGAGCCGGCTCGAGGCCTTCCTCTCGAAGTACCCGAACACCACGCACACGCCGGACATGATGTTCCGCCTCGCGGACCTCTACTTCGAGGAGAGCGAGCTCCAGTTCTTCAGCGCGGACGAGGAGTACGCCCGGATCGAGGCCCAGGCGGTGAATCAGCCGGAGATGGTCCTCCCGCCCCCGCCGCTCAAGGACTACTCCCGGTCGATCGAGCTGTACCGGCAGATCATCGAGCGGCACCCCGCCTACGAGAACCTCGCGGACGCGTACTACATGCTCGCGTGGTGCTACGCGGCCACCAACGCCGAGCAGTACGACCCCCTCGCGGCGCGCGACGTGAACGTGCAGATCGCGCAGAAGTGGCCGGGTTCGGACTTCGCGAACGACGCGAACATGCGGCTGGGTGAGTTCTGGTTCGACGAGCCGGGGGCCCCCGGCAACCCGGTGTCGAACGTCCCGGTGGCGATGTCCTACTACAACGCGGTCCTCGCGGACGGCCCCACCGGCCGCAACTACGACGAGGCGATCTACAAGCTCGGGTGGTCGTTCTTCAAGCTCAACGAGTACGACCGCGCGCTGGCCTACCTCGTCCAGCTCCTCGACTACTCGGACCAGCAGTTCCTCGAGACCGGCAAGGTCTCCAACATGCGGCGGGAGGCGGTCGAGTACCTCGCCATCTCCTACGCGGACATGGGCGACGCCCAGGGCAAGTCGCCGCTGCAGGTGGCCACCGCCCACCTCGACCGGATCGGCGAGAAGAAGTGGGAGCACGACGTCGTGGAGCGCCTCGCGGCCATCCTCGAGGTGCAGACCAAGTACGACGAGGCCATCGCGGTGTTGGACTTCCTCCAGCAGCGCTGGCCGAACGACCCCAAGAACCCCGAGTACCAGCACCAGATCGCGGTCATCTACGGCAACAAGTACATCCCCCTGCCGGACCCGGACCGGGCCGCCAAGGCCATGGCCGTGCTGACCGACCGCTACTCCGAGGGTTCCACCTGGTACGTGGCCAACCGGGCCAACCCCGACGCCATCGCCAAGGCGCGCGGCTACATCGAGACCTCGCTCGCCAGCGTGGCCGTGGAGTACCTGGTCCGCGCCCGCGAGACGGGGTCGATCGCCGACTACCAGCTCGCCGCCGCCAAGCTCCAGGAGTTCCTCACCACCTTACCGTTCGGCGCCGACTACGACCTGTACGAGTGGTACCACGCCCTCGCGCTGTTCGAGTCCAACCAGTTCGCCGACGCCGAGCGCGCGTACGCCCAGATCCTGAAGAACGACCGCTCCCCCTACCGGGACGGAGCTCGTTTCCAGGTGATGAAGTGCCGCGAGCAGGTGGCCCTGGCCCGCTACGGCAAGCTGGACATCGTCGCCCCCGGCGCGGCGGTGCAGCGCACCGTCACCTCCCAGTGGGGGAAGGAGATCACGGTCTTCGCGATCTCCGACGAGCAGAACTCCTTCATCGCCGCGGCCGACGATCTGGTCACCCGGGAGTTCCGGGAAGCGGAGTGGCAGGAGCAGCTCGAGACGAACCGGGCCGCCCTGCTCTACATCCCGGCCCAGATCTACTACCTGCACGGCCAGTACGACGAGGCGCGCGCCCGCTTCGAGCGGCTCATCGCCGCCTACCCGCAGACGGACGAGGCGGTGTACGCGAGCTCGCTCTACGTCAACACCTACACGTTCGAGGGCAACCTCGCCGCGGTGCAGGCGGCCACCACGCGCTTCGGCAACATGGCCCTGGGGAAGGACCCGGAGCTGGCGGCGCTCAAGCGGCAGGAGTTCGACGATCTCCGTCAACAGGCCGCCTTCGGGCTCGCCTACGAGCTCATCCAGAAGGGCGACCGGCTCGGCGCCGCCGCCGCCTTCGTCCAGTTCATGAAGGACTACCCGGACAGCAAGGTCTACAAGGAAGCGCTCTACAACGCTGCCAACAACTACGATCTGGGCGGGAAGGCCGCCGAGGCCATCGCGCTCTTCGAGCAGTACGTGGCGCGGTACCCCACCGACACCCGCTCGCAGGGCCTCTACTTCCGGGTGGCGGAGACCTACTCCTCCACGATGGACCTCCCGAAGTCCATCGCCGCCTACGACGCGGTCGTCCGGCTCTTCCCGACCGCGGCCGACGCCCCGATCGCGCTGTACAACGCGAGCTTCCTCCGCGTCGGTCAGGGCGACCACACCAACGCGGCGCGGGGCTACGAGAAGTACGGCACCACCTACACGAACCAGCCCGACGCCGAGCGGGTCTACTTCCGCGCCGGCGCCCAGTGGGAGCTGGTGGGGGACCGCGAGGCGGAGGAGTTCTATCTCCGGTACCTCAAGCGGTACCCCAGCGAGAACCCCAACCACGGGATCGAGGCGGCGTACAAGCTCGCCAAGACCTACGAGAAGCGCAACGACAGCCGCCGCGCCGGCGCCGCCTGGGCCCAGCTCCGGGCCATCTTCGGCGCCAACGCGTCGAACCCGGCGTTGACCGGCCAGTCCCGCTCGCTCGCCGCGCAGGGGGCCCTGCGGGACCTCGTCGCCGACTACGAGCGGTTCAAGCAGATCAAGTGGAGCACCAGCGGGAGCGGGGCCGAGGCCAAGAACGTCGAGCTGCTCACCAAGACCAAGGCGGACGAGCGCAAGGCGCTCGAGGCCGACGCCATCGGCCTCATCGCGACCTACCAGGACTACGACACCGCCGCGGCCTCCCTCTACATCCAGGGCATGTCGCTCTTCGCCTTCGCCGACATGGCCTACGAGATCCCGCCGCCCAAGGGGCTCTCCGAGGAGGAGCTGGACATCTACCGGGCCACGGTGGACAAGCAGTTCCGCATCCCCGCCGAGGACGCCGGGAAGGCCCGCCTGCTCTCCGCCCTGGAGAAGGCTCGGGCCGAGAAGCGCTGGTCGGAGTGGAACACCAAGACGGTCATCGCGCTCAACGAGCGCTACCCGTCCGAGTTCCCGAGCGAGCGCCAGGAGGCGAGGGGGCCCGTGCAGTCCGGCGCGCCGATCGTGGCCGGGCCGCAGTCCGTGTCCCAGCCCCGGGAGGGTGAATGACGCTCCTCGCCCTGCTCCTGGCGTGTGGCCCCAAGACCCCGCCCGTCACGAACCCGACCGACCCCGCGGCCGTGCCGACCCAGCCGGCGCCGGTGGCCGCTCCGGCCCCCACCGCTGCCCCCGCCGAGCCTGCGCCGGCCGCCCCCACGGTGCCCGGTACCGCGGTCTCCGCCCCCCGCGAGACCGGGCCCGACTACGGCGGGAAGATGGGGTCGGTGGACCGTCGTCAGCTCAACGACGCGGTGGCGATGCTCACCACCCAGGATCCGGGCAAGGCGCAGGAGGCGTTGACGCGCCTGCAGGGCCTGGCCGGGAACAACCCCGACGCCGCGGTTGTCTACTACAACATGGGTCTCGCCTACCTCTACATGGGGCAGACGGACCAGGCCCGGAAGGCCTGGCTGCGCGCCACCGAGGTCGATCCCAGCTTCGGGCGCGCGTGGGCCAACCTCGGCGCGCTCTCGGCCCGCGACAAGCGTCCCGACCTCGCCCTCGCGAGCTACCAGGCCGGCCTGCGCTACGCGCCCGACGACCTGAGCCTCCACGTCGCGGCCATCGGCGCCCTGCGCGAGCTCAAGCGCCACGACGAGGCGGTCGCCGCGGCCAAGACCGCGCTGAAGCTGAACTCCAAGGCGATCGACGTCTACAACCAGCTCGCCCTGGTCTACCTGGACACCAAGCAGTACGACCTCGCCCGCTTCGTCCTCGAGAAGGCCCGGTTGGACATCCCCGGCGCCGAGCAGAACGCCCAGCTGCACGCCGCCATGGGCGAGGTCTACCTGCGGCTCGGGTACCCCGGGGACGCGTTGACCAGCTTCGAGCGGGCCCTGCAGATCGATCCCTTCCAGGTGGCGGCCCTCCAGTTCCTCGGCAGCTACCACCTGGACAACCGCTCCTTCGCGGACGCGGCTCCACTCTGGGAGCGGGTCTGCGGGCTCCTCCCCAACGAGGCCGGCCCCAGGCAGAGCCTGGGCATCGCGTATCGGGGCCTCAACCGCTACGAGGACGCCAAGCGCGCCTACGAAGAGGCGCTCCGGCTCGATCCCAAGAACCCCGAGCCGCTGCGCAACCTCGCCGTGCTCTACGGCGACTACATGAAGGCCTACGACGCCGCCGTGCAGGCGATCGAGGACTACCGCAAGGCCGGCGGTGGGCCGGCGGCCGAGCTCGACGCCTGGATCCAGGCGCTCCGCAAGGAGCAGAAGAAGGCCGAGGACAAGAAGCGGCGCGACGAGGAGAAGCGGCGTCGCGACGAGGAGCGGAAGGCCCAGGAGGCCGCCACTCCGCCCGCGCCCGCGCCCGAGACCCCCGCCCCTGCCCCCGCTCCCGACCCGGGCGGCGGATCCCCCTGGTGAGGTGCCCGATGAAGTACGTCCTCGTCGCCGTCCTTGGCCTAGGCCTCACTCCCGCCGCCCACGCCCAGCAGGGGGGCTTCCGCTTCGAGGAGCAGGTGGTCAAAGGCAAGATCCAGAAGCCCGAGATCCAGATCTACATCACCAAGCAGAACCTCTCGCCGAAGTACCAGCTCGAGCTGAAGGAGAGCTTCCTGCCCAAGATCGAAGCGGCCATCAAGGCCAAGCCGTTCTGAACGCCGCATGGGCTCCACCCTCGCCGAGTGGTTTCAGGCCGGTGGAATCTTCATGTGGCCGATCCTCATCTGCGCCGTGGTCGGCGCAGCCGTGGCGGTCGAACGCCTGCTCTACCTGTTCCTCCGCGCCTCGATCAACACGCCGGTGTTCCTCGCCGCCGTGCAGCGCCACCTCCTGGACGGCGACGTGGACGCCGCGGTCCGACTGTGCAACGCGGAGGCGGGCGCGCTCCTCCCCCGCGTGCTGAAGGCCGGGCTGGTGCGCGCGGACCGCCCCGAGGGCGAGGTCAAGGACGCGCTCGAGGAGGCCACGCTCGAGGTGAGCCCGCTCATCAACCGGCGAGTGGCCTACCTCCCGGTGGTGGCGAACGTGGCCACGCTCCTGGGCCTCCTGGGCACGATCCAGGGGCTCATCGAGTCCTTCCAGGCCGTCGGCGAGTCGGACGCGGCCGAGCGCTCGGCACAGCTCGCCCACGGCATCGCCGTGTCGATGAACGCCACGTTCGCCGGGCTGGTGGTCGCGGTCCCGGTGCTGGTGGTGCACGCCCTGGTGGCCTCCCGGGCCAACGCCCTCTTCGACGAGATCGACCACGCCAGCCTGCGCCTGACCAACCTGCTCGGCGCGGTCCGCCGGGAGGGTCCGGCCTCGGGGGGCTCCCCGGTGCTGCCCTTCCCCGAACGGGGCTGAGTGCGCCGCCGGGCGCGGGTGCCGGTGGTCGCGTCGGTGGATCTCACCGCCGTGCTGTCGGTGATCGTGCACCTGATCCCGATGCTCCTCCTGTTGGTGCGCTTCCGGCAGATCGCCGAGCTGGACGCCAGCGCGACGGTCATCCCCGCGTTGCCGGCCCCGGGGGCGGTGGCGCTCGCGGACCAGGCCGACCGGGTCGTCTCCGTGCGGATCACCGCGGAGGGTTTCCTGGTGGGCGGCACGGGCGCCGGCGAGCCCTTCGTGCCGAGGGCAGGGGAGGCCTACGACTACGCCGGGCTCCGGCTCGCCCTCGCCCAGGCGAAGGAGCTGCACCCCCAGGAGCGCCGCGTGGTCATCGTGCCCGCCGGGGATGTCCCCTACGAGGTGCTGGTGGACGTCATGGACGCCGCCCGGTCCCGTCCGGTGGGTGATGGCCGGGAAGCCGAGCTCTTTCCCGTCCCTCTCGTGGCGGCGCCGACGGGAGGTGGCGGATGAGCCGCGTCCCGACCCGCCGCCGGCGCGAGCGCCGCATCGGCCCGGCGTCCGATCTCACGATCACCTCCATGGTGGACATGTTCACCATGATCCTCACCTTCCTGCTCAACTTCGTGGACCCGGCGATGGGGGACGCGAGCCCGCTGAGCCTCCCCACCGCGCGCGCCACCGCCGCTCCCTCCGAGGGGGTGCAGGTCGAGATCTCGCGCGATGGCATCGTGGTGGCTGGGACCCTTGTCGCCGCGCTCAGCCCCGACGGGCGGGCCGTGGCCGCCGGCGTGGAGCGCTCCGGCGCGGTCCTCCTCCCGGTCGCCGCCGCCTTGCGGGGGGCCTCGCCGGACCTCCCCGTGGTCCTCACCGCAGACCGCGACGTGCCCTTCGTCGTCATCGGCGAGGTCCTCCAGTCCGCCCGTGCCGCCGGCTTCGAGCGTTACCGCTTTGTGGTGGACCGTGAAGTGCAATAGATCCAGACCGATGTCCCCCGGAACCCTTCGACGGGACCGCTGTCCGTAGGTTCCACGAACCCTCTGGTGATCGATGAGCGCCGCCCAAGCCCAGCCCGCAGCCGCCCGTTCCCCGCAGAAGGTGCTTCGCATCGGCGTCGTCCAGGACGGCAAGGTCGCGCGCGAGCGTCTGATGCGTGTCCAGGAGGTGGTGAGTGTCGGGGACGGCCCCCGGGCCACCTTCGCGCTCGCTGGAACCCAGATCGGCGCCGAGCACGAGCTGTTCTCGCCCAAGGGCGACGGCTATGTCCTCCAGGTGCCCGACTGGGTCGAGGGGAAGATCTCCTGGAAGGACGGGATCCGCGGCCTCGACGAGCTCCGGGCCCGCGGCGACGCGGTGCGCAAGGGCGACCTCTGGCTCATCGCGCTGAACGACAACGTGAAGGGCAAGGTGACGATCGGGAACACGACCATCCTGTTCCAGTTCGTCCAGGCTCCGCCCGAGCCGGTCCGCCCCATCTCCCCGGCGGACTTCCGGCGCCCGATGATGGACGACGACGACCCGCTCTTCCTCGGGTTGCTCGGTGTCTTCTCGGTCATCGCCGCCGTGTTCATGCTGTACGTCTACACCGCCCCCCGGAACGAGCGGGAGGAGGTGGACATCGAGACCATCCGCGACCTCATCCGCGCGGAGCCGGTCCCGGTGGTGGAAGCCAAGCCCGACGAGGGGGTGGGCGCCGAGACCAAGCCGGAGAAGAAGCCCGAGGCCAAGCCGACCGAGCCCAAGCCCGACGCGGGCGCCTCCTCCGGAACGGCGTCCGCACCCTCGGAGGACTCGGTGGCCAAGAAGTCCCTCCTCCTCCAGATGTTCGGAACGAACGCCAACGGGGAAGGGCAGGCCGCGGACATCATCGGCGCCGGTGCGAACGACGCCGCCTTGGATCAGGCCCTGGCCGGCGTGTCCGGCGCTCAGCAGGCCAACGCCGGGGACATCGGCGTGAAGACCGGCGGGGCTGGTGGCCGCGGCGATGCCGAGGTGGGGCTGGGCCTCGCCAAGGGCGGCGGGGCCTCCACCACCGCCGTCCAGGTGGTCGTGAAGAAGCCGAAGGTCGACTTCGGCCGTGAGGACGCCTCGGTCGACGAGGGGGACGCCGGCAGCATCGCCTCCACCATGCGCAAGTCCCAGGGGCGCGTCGCCACCTGCGTGGAGACGGCGCTCCGCACCCAGCCGGACCTCAACGGGCGCGTCTCGGTGTCCTTCCAGGTCACCAAGGGCAAGGTGAGCGACGTGCAGGTGCTGGAGAACTCGAGCGGGAACGCCGCGCTGGGTGGCTGCATCGCCACCGCGGTCCGCGGGGTGCGCTTCCCGGAGGACCTCACCGCCTCGGTCGCCGAGTACCCGTTCATCGTCTCCGGCCAGTGAGAACCTAAAGCGCGGGTGTGGGCATCCGTCATACTGAACGGCTATGAGTGTACCGTTCCGGAGTCCGCATGCGTCTCACGCTCCTGCTCACGATGCTGCTGGCCGCCCCCGCCTGGGCCGAGACGCCGGGCGTCTCCGGCACGCTCGAGCAGTCCTCGAGCACCTCCCCCAAGGAGAAGGTCGAGTTCGCCGCCTCGGCGGTCAAGGAGATCGAGGGCGCGATCGCGACCGTGCAGAAGCTGCTCGACCAGGCCGAGAAGGACCAGAAGACCGAGCAGGTCGAGTGCCTCCAGCGGAAGCTCACCCCGCTCAAGGCCCTGCTCGAGGTCTCCAAGACGTCCTCCAACGACCTCCAGCAGGCCCTCGCGGTCAACAACACCGTCCAGGCCGATCTCCAGTATCGGCAGGTCGCGGTTGCGTTGTCCAAAGCGCGTGACTTCCTCTCCGAAGCGCAGGCCTGCGTGGGCGACACCGGCGCCCGCCGCGGCGATGCGGTCGTGTCGGTGGACGACGCCGGCGTCGGCGAGGAGATCCCGCTCGCCCCGGACGAGACGGGCGGAGAGACCCCGAAGCCCAGCCCCAACTGAGCAGAGGTTCAATCGTCGGTTGCTCCGAGCCCACCGACGGAGCATGTTGTAATGTCTTCACCGAGCGGTCCCCAAACGTGGAATTGAGCAGTCGCAGGGGTATGCAGCGCTGGACGCCATGGTTGGGCGGGCTCCTCGGGGGGCTCGCCCTGGCCGTGCCGGCGTGGGCCGCCCCTGGGGACCACATCCGGGCCGGCGACGCGGTGATCACCCCCTCGGTGATGACCGGCTTCGAGTACCACTCGAACGCCTACCTCGAGGACGGCTACCGGGATCCGGTCGTCGGGGCTCCGGCCTGGGTGCTGAACCCCCGGGTGAAGGTCGATCTGGCGCGGCCGGAGTGGAAGTTCGAGCTCGGCAGCGGGTACACCGCGAAGGTCTTCTTCGACACCGCCCCGAAGGACGGCATCAACGTCTCCAACCTCACGCAGCTCTCCAACGTCAACGCGAACGTCGGCCTCAACGGGCTGATGCGCAGCGTGGTGGGCTTCCGCATCGAAGACCGGCTGGACATCAAGAACGACCCCACCGAGACCCAGACCGCCCAAGGAAACGCCAACATCATCACCACCTCCAACGACCTGGTGGGTGGCCTGGTGGTGAGGCCGGGGTCGGCGCTCGAGCTCGCCCCGCTGATGCAGTTCGGGGTGGACAACTACAACATCCCGCTGGTGCTGGTCGAGCAGGGAACCAATCCGAACCTCAACAACCGGCTCGTCTACGGTCCGGTGCTGGACGCGCGCTGGCGCTTCCTCCCGAAGACCTCGCTGGTGGGGAAGACCTCGGTCACCTGGAACAAGTGGAAGGAGAACCTGGTCACTGCGCTGGGCCCGGACACGGCCGGCGTGGACTACGGGGAGTACCTGGGCAAGCCCGACTCGATGTCGTGGAAGACCTCCTGGGGCCTCAAGGGCCAGGTCACGCCCAAGATGGCGATCCAGGCCGAGGTCGGGTACGGGCAGGCCTTCTACGACGAGCAGACGGTGCTGGACGCCGGCGCGGACCTGCCGGACTCCTCCGCCGAGATCGACATCACGGGCGTCGAGCAGAACTCCGAGAACTTCGCGCGGGACCTCAAGAGCTTCTCCGAGAGCTTCCTGATCAACACGCAGCTCTCGTGGATGCCGGCCCAGGGGCACAACCTGATCCTGGGCTACCGGAAGGACTTCCAGGACGCCTTCTTCACCAACTATGTCGTCCTGAACTACGTGTTCTTCCGGTACGAAGGCCTCCTGGCGCGGCGTGTGGGGGTGCTCGGGGAGTTCTCCTTCCGGCGCGACAACTTCCACGGCGAGATCTTCCGCGCCGACAACAACATCAGCACCCGGGTCCAGGTCGCCTACAAGGTCAACGACTGGCTCTCCACCGGGGTTTCGGGTGGGTGGAACGAGCGGGCCTGCGGGGACGACTCCTGCCAGGGCGATCAGTTCTACGCGAGCCAGTACGACGACTTCTGGGGTCAGGTGGGGATTACTCTCACCTACTGAGCGGTTTCCCTGCGGGGCCGCCGAGGGATGTCCTTGCTTCTGGTCGCGCTGCTCTGGCTCCTCATCGCATCGGCTCGCGCCGACGAGGGCGAGTCTGCCGACATCCTGACCTACCCGATCGGCCCGGGCGACGAGCTGCGGCTCGACGTGGTGGGCCAGCCGGAGATGAGCGGCGACCTGCGGGTGAGCGCGGAGGGTGAGGTCTCGGTCCCCCTGGCCGGGACCGTATCCGTCACCGGGCTGACCCTGGACGCTGCGCGGCAGAAGATCACCGCGCACCTCGCCGCCGGCTACCTGGTCAGCCCGCAGGTCATGGTGGACGTGAAGACCTACGCGTCCAAACGCGTGGACGTGTCGGGGGGGGTGGCGAAGCTCGCCAACTACCCGATCCAGGCGGGCACTCCCACCGTCAGCAAGCTCCTCATCGCCGCCGGCGGGCTCCTCGATCCCAACGCTCCCCGCGCGGAGATCTGGCGGGACGAGGGGGGCGTGCGGACGGTCATCGCGGTGGACCTGGATCGCATCAAGAAGGGCGACCAGCAGGCGGACCTTCTGGTCCGCCCCGGAGACCACCTCTACGTTCCGCAGGTCGAGCAGGTCTTCGTGGACGGGCAGGTCCAGAAGCCGGGGGGGATCATCTGGCGCGACGGCATGACCCTGACCGAGGCCATCATCCAGGCGGGGAGCACGCTCGGCACGGCCCGCCTGCAGGGCGTCTACATCATGCGGGGGAACGAGCGCATCGACGTGAACTACAAGCGCATCCAGGACGCGCGCGACGCGGACATCGCGCTGCGCCCCTCCGATCGCGTCGTGGTCCCGGAGTCCGTGTTCTGAGCCCAGCGGCAGCTCGGCACGCGCCGGCGCCGTTTCCTAAGGTGCAATCGGGCTCGGCTGCTGACGTGTCAAGGGAAAACGGGTACGCTGCACCTGTAGAGGTGTGTTCATGGCTCGGGTGCGGACCTCCAGCGGCGCCACGTCGGCCGAGGGCCTGACGCGGGAGGCGACCAGCAGCCGTCGGGCCGAAGCGCGCGAGCCGGCCGAGGCGACCGGCGCGCTCGTGCCCCGTCGCACCGAGGCCCCGGTCCCGGTCCGTCGCCCTGCAAAGACGAAGAAGGCCGCCCGCGCCCCGGAGCCGCCCCCCGTCCGCCGCCCGCTCCCGCCCGCGGTGAAGCAGGCGGGCTGGTTCGCGGCCCTGGCCGCGTGCGGCTTCATGGTCCTCGCGCTGAGCACCTGGAACGCCGCGGATCCGTCGCTCTCCGTCGCCTCCTCGGGCGCCGTCGCCAACGCCGGCGGCGCGCTCGGCGCCATCCTCGCCGACATGGCCTACCAGCTCGTCGGCTGGGGCGCGTGGTCGGTGCTGGTCGTCGCGCTGACCTGCGTCCTGCGCCTCGCCGGCCGGCCGGTGGGCGGCTGGCTCTCGACGGTGGTCGGGGCGATCGGTCTCGTCGCGTCGTGCGGCCTGCTCGAGCTCGGGCTCGGCGGCGGCGCGCCGGCGTTCCCCCCCGGGGGGCTGCTCGGGGTCGTGCTCGGACGGACGCTCTCCGGGCCGCTGGGCCCCGTCGGGGTCTGGCTGGTGCTGGGGACGACCGTGCTCATCTCGGTGAGCGTGCTGCTCGGCATCAACTGGCAGCCGCTCGTGGCGCGCGCCGTCGAAGGCGTCGAGCGCGGCGCCCCCCTGGCCGCCCGTGCGGTCGGGAGCGCGGGCGTCGGCGTCCTCCGGCGCACGGTGGGCGCGGGCGCCGCCGGCATCCGCGGGGTCCAGGCCCGGTTCGCGGAGACGGGGGAGACGATCGACGAGGAAGACCTGGTGGACGAGGGCATCGTGGACCCGCCCACGACCGCGCCGCCCACGCGCGCGACCGCGTCGCCCGCCCACCCGGTCGAGCCGCCGAGCGTCTGGTCCGCCCGCCGGGCCCCGCCGGGCGCGGTGGTCTCGCCCGTCGAACCGGACCCGCCCACCCGGGTGGCCGGTCGCACCCTGGTGGAGGTGGAGCTCGACCCCACGGTCGCCCCGCGGGTCGCCGCCACGGTGCCCCCGGCGGCCGTCCCCCCGGTCGCCGCCTCGGTGGCGGCCCCGCCCCGCCGCCCCGACCCCACGCCGGATCTGGCGCCGCGGCCCGCCCCGGCGCCCACGGCCGCGTCGCCCGCCCCTGTGCCCGCGCCTGCGCCCGCCCCGAGCCGGCCGGACGAGCTGGACGCGGAGGAGGTCGAGGACGAGACCATCCCCCCCGCCCCGGCGCCGCCCCGCGCCCGGACGGGGTCGGCCTCGGACGCCGCCGTCCTCCCGGGGAACCTGGTGTCCGGGGGACGGACCGACGACGGCCGCGCGGTGCGGGCCCTCCGGTCGCCGTTCCGGCTCCCCCCGCTGTCGCTCCTGGACGAGCACCCTGCCATCGTGGCCGGCACCGACGAGGGGGCGCTGCACGAGCTGGCGCGCAAGCTCTGCGCCAAGCTGCTGGACTTCGGCGTCGAGGGGCGGGTGAGCGCCATCCGGCCCGGCCCGGTCATCACGCTCTTCGAGTACGAGCCGGCGCCGGGCGTGAAGCTCTCCCGGATCGCGTCGCTCTCCGACGACCTCGCCATGGCGCTGAAGGCGCTCTCCGTCCGCATCGTGGCCCCCATCCCCGGCCGCGGGGTGGTGGGGATCGAGATCCCCAACGAGCGCCGGCAGACGGTGTGGGCACGCGACCTCTTCGCCTCGGGCGAGTACCGCGACGGGCGCCACATCCTCCCGGTGATCCTGGGGAAGGACACCGAGGGGCGACCCTTCGTCACCGATCTCGCGAAGATGCCGCACCTGCTGATCGGCGGCACCACCGGGTCCGGCAAGAGCGTGGGCGTCAACGGGATGCTCTGCTCGCTCCTGTTCCAGCGCACGCCCGAGGAGCTCCGGCTCATCCTCGTGGACCCCAAGATGCTGGAGTTCGAGCTCTACCAGGAGATCCCGCACCTGCTCCACCCCGTCGTGACCGAGCCCAAGCTCGCCTCCGCGGTGCTGAAGTGGGCCTGCCTGGAGATGGACGAGCGCTACCGCCTCCTGGCCCGCTGGCAGACGCGGAACATCGAGGGCTACAACCAGAAGGTCGACGCCGAGCTCCAGGATTGGACCCCCGAGAAGGCCCGTCGCTACGCGCCCAAGGACTGGCCGGAGGGTGAGCTCCTGCCCTACCCGAAGAAGCTGCCCTACATCGTGGTGGTCATCGACGAGCTCGCCGACCTGATGATGGTGGCCGCCCGGGACGTGGAGGAGTCGATCGTGCGCATCGCCCAGAAGGCGCGCGCGTGCGGCATCCACCTCATCGTGGCGACGCAGCGCCCCTCGGTGGACGTGATCACCGGCCTCATCAAGGCCAACATGCCCTCACGGCTCGCCTACCAGGTGCGGTCGAAGACGGACGGGCGGACCATCCTGGACCAGAACGGCGCCGAGACCCTGCTCGGGAAGGGCGACCTCCTCTACCTTCCCCCCGGCACGTCCGGCCTGCTCCGCATCCACGGCCCGTTCCTCGCCGACGAGGAGGTCCGTCGGGTGGCCGACTTCTGCCGCGAGCAGGGGCCGCCCGAGTACGCCCCGCGCGTCACCCTGGACGACGTGGGGGGCGACGACGAGGACCTCTCGGAGGAGATGGACGAGAACTACGATCGCGCCGTCGCCTTCGCGCTCGAGAAGGGCCGGATCTCCACTTCGATGATCCAGCGGCTGCTGAAGATCGGCTACAACCGCGCCGCCCGGATCATGGAGATCATGGAGCGGGAGGGCATCGTGGGCCCGGCCGACGGGGCGAAGCCCCGCGAGGTGCTGGTCCAGGAGTAGGGCGCAACGGTTCGTCACGCGCCCGAAGCATCGAGGGCCCCGGTCGTCCATGGTGAGTCCCCACCGAGGTCACTTTGCCCTTGCCCATCCTTCAGGTTAGCGACCGGGCCGTTCCGGGAGCCCGCGTGCGGTCTGGTCTGCTCTTCACCGCCCTGCTCGCGCTGGTGTGCATCGCCCGGCCCGCCGCCGCGAGCCCGGAGAACCCGGTCACCACCGCCGAGCTCGTCGCCGCGGTGAAGTCCACCTACCAGAACGTCTCGAGCGTCCGCGCCGACTTCACCCAGACGGTGACCAACCCAGCGATGGGCGTCAACGACCGCCAGCGGGGGAAGATCAGTATCGAGAAGCCGCGGAAGATCCGCGTCGACCTCGGTGTGCCGCTGCAGTCGAGCGTGGTGAGCGACGGTCGGACCCTGTGGATCTACAGCGTGGCGCAGAAGCAGGTGGTCGAGACCCCCGAGGTGGCCGGCGCTGGCAGCGACGTGGGCGTGCTCCTCGACGACCTCGCCCGCATGGACGAGCTCTACGAGGTCACCCTGGTGGACGACAAGCCGCCCAAGCCCACCCACACGGTGAAGCTGGTGCCGCGCGCCAAGGGGAACTTCAAGTCCATCCAGCTCACGCTGTCCCGGCAGAAGTACGTCCTCCAGGAGGTGGTCCTGGTGGACCAGCTGGACAACGTCACCACGATGAACTTCATGAACCTGCGGATGAACGGCGACGTCCCGGACTCCGAGTTCGTGTTCACCGCCCCGTCGGGGGTGACGGTCATCAAGCCGGGCGCGCTCTGATGGCCGTGGAGCGGGTCCACCTCGTCAGCCTGGGCTGCCCGAAGAACCGGGTGGACTCCGAGGTGATGGTGGGCCAGCTCCGGGAAGGGCCCTTCGAGCTGGTGGACGACCCGGCCGATGCCCAGGTCATCGTCGTCAACACCTGCTCCTTCATCCAGCCCGCGACCGAGGAGTCGATCGACACGGTGCTCCAGCTGGCGCAGCTCAAGCGCTCCGGCTCGGCGCGCAAGCTCGTCGTGACCGGGTGCATGGTGCAGCGCTACGGGAAGACGCTCGAGGACGAGCTGCCCGAGGTGGACCACTTCCTGGGCACCGGGGAGTACCACCACCTCGCCGAGGTGCTGACCCGCCCCGACGCGCCCCGGTCGCTCGTGGACACTCCCCGCTACCTCCACGACGACCGCACCCCCCGCGTCAACTCCTGGCTGCCCCACTCGGCCTACCTGAAGATCTCGGAGGGGTGCGATCACACGTGCACCTTCTGCATCATCCCGCAGCTCCGCGGCAAGATGCGCTCGCGGCCGGTGGACTCGCTGGTCGCCGAGGCACGGCGGCTGGCCGACGGCGGGGTGGTCGAGCTCAACCTCGTCTCCCAGGACTCGACCGCCTACGGGCGCGACCTCGGCGACGGGAGCGACCTCGGACGGCTGCTGCGCGCCCTGGCCAAGGTGGACGGCATCCGGTGGATCCGGCTCCACTACGCCTACCCGATCGGCCTCCCCGAGAGCCTCCTCCGCGCAATCGCGGAGGAGGAGAAGGTCGTGAAGTACCTGGACATGCCCCTCCAGCACGCCAGCGGTCGCATCCTGAAGGCGATGCGCCGCGGCGTCACCCGTGCCGGTCAGGAGCGGATCCTCGAGCGGGTGCGCCGGTTCGTGCCGGACATCGCGATCCGGACCACCTTCATCGTCGGCTTCCCCGGCGAGACGGACGCCGACTTCCAGGAGCTCGAGGACTTCGTGCGCGAGCAGCGCTTCGACCGCGTGGGCGGGTTCACCTACTTCCAGGAGGAGGGCACCCCGGCCGCGGACCTGCCCGGGCAGGTGGAGGAGCGGGTGAAGGACGCGCGGCAGAAGGCGCTCATGAAGACCCAGGAGCGCATCTCGAAGGAGCGGAACCGCGGCCTCGTCGGGCGGGTGTTGCCCGTGCTGGTGGACGGCCCGAGCAAGGAGAGCGAGCTCCTCCTGTCCGGCCGCCTCTCCACCCAGGCTCCGGACGTGGACGGCGTCGTGTACCTCCAGAACCCCGCCGACGACGTCCGTGCGGGGCAGATCCGGCCTGTCCGGATCCGGCGGGCGTCCACTCACGACCTGGTGGGGGAGATCGTCGCCGGGGGGTGACGGCCCGGGCGGAGGCCCCCGGATCGCGCCGGGTCAAGACACGCGAGGACCGACCGATGGGACGGCCATGCGCCCCGCCGGAGCCCGGTGCCCCATGTCGCCCTCTGTGAACAGAGCAAACGCGTCGGGAGCCCTTCCGGACACGCCGTTGCCGTGTGATAGAGTGTCGCCGCCTTTGGGGTCTCCAAGATCTCGCCTTGGTGTGCTGCGTTTCCTCGTGGTCTTTTCGAACTGCTGAATCCCCGCTCCTGATGTCCGCGGGACGTCGTCCCCGGATGGAGAGTTCATGGACAGTGTTGTTGCGTTCTTTCATGAAGGTGGCCCGGTCATGCTCCTCAACCTCGTTTGGTTGGTGGTGGCGCTGGCCGTGGTGATCGAGCGAGCCTTCTCCCTCTTCGTGCGGTACCGGATCAACGAGAAGCCCTTCGTGGCCTCCATCGATCGGTACCTGCAGGCCGGGAACATCGAGGCGGCCGCGAAGGTGTGCGCCACGACGCCGTCGCCGGCGCTTTCCCGCGCCACCCGCAACCTCCTGAAGCTGATGCGGAACGGCTACGAGAGCCCCGTCATGGCCGTCGAGGAGGCCATGATGGAGGTGAAGCCCATGGTCACCGCCCGCATGAGCTGGCTCTGGGCCATCGCGAACATCGCCACCCTGGTCGGGCTGGTCGGCACCATCTTCGGGCTGATCCAGGCCTTCAAGGCGGTCGGCTCCCTCGCGGCGGACAAGCGCGCCGAGGCGCTCTCCCGCGGTATCTCCGAGGCGATGAACAACACCGCCTTCGGCCTGTCCATCGCGGTGATCTGCATCATCGCCCACCTCGTGCTCAACACGACGGTGGTGCGCATCGTCGAGCGCGCCGAGCACGCGCTCTTCCACTTCGTGAACGTGCACGCCCAGTGGCGGAAGGGCTACCGTCCGCCCGAGGGCGCGGCCCCGGGCCAGAAGGCCTGACATGTCTGGTGGTGGAGGCGGGGAAGAGGACCTGAACCTGGTCCCCTACCTGGACATCATGGTCAACCTGATCATGTTCATGCTCACGGTGACCGCCTACCTGGTGGAGCTCCGGGAGGCGCCCGTGCTCGTGCCCGCGTACGTGAACACCCCCGGTGGTGGCTCGACGCAGGACAAGCAGAAGCTCTTCCTCACCATCGCCATCAGCACCAAGGGCTTCGGGGTCCTGGGCAGCGACTCGACGGTGGTTCCTCCCGAGGAGCTCCCGCTCGACACCGCCGGGGCCTACCCGTTCCAGCGCCTGAACGAGCTCCTTCGCTCCTACAAGTCCCAGTACGAGCTGGGTGAGACCGTCATCCTCACCGCGGACGGCACCGTGCCGTACCACGTGCTGGTCGCCACGATGGACGCCTCTCGCGAAGACCGGCAGGGTCTCCTCTTCCCCGGGGTCACGCTGGCCCAGGCGGTGCAGTGATGAGCAGCGAAGCCGTCGAGATGTCCAGCCAGGTCGACGACGAGCTCCTGCTCCGCCGATCCCGCCGCAAGGCCCCGGACGACATCGCCGGCCTGAACCTGACCGCGATGATGGACATGTTCACCATCATCCTGGTCTACCTGATCAAGCTCTACGCGCAGGCGCCCGAGAACCTGACCCTCAACGACGACCTCAGGCCGCCGGCCTCGACCGCGCCGGCGAACGTCACCCCGGCGGTGCGGGTGATGATCGCGAAGTCCGCCATCCTGGTGGACGACAAGGTCGTGATGCAGTTCACGCCCGCCGGGCTGGTGGACGGGTCCGGCAACCCGGTGGTGGGCGACGCGAACCACCCGTACCCACCGCTGGGCGACGCCCTGGACAAGCGGGTCGAGATCATCCAGGCCACCCAGGCCGGGGGCGGCAGCGCGTTCGACGGGCTGCTCATGGTGGTCGCGGACGGCGACACCCCGTACCAGGTGATCGGCGGGGTGCTCCGCGAAGCCGGGCTGGCACAGTTCACCAGCTACCGTCTCGTGGTCCGCCACAAGTAGGCCCACGCAGAGGTTGACGCGGCGGGCCCCTCGACGCCACATTGTGCCCAGGAGATCGCATGTTCACGTTGCCCATCCTCGCGCTCGCCGGCTGCGGCTCGAGCCTGTCGACGAACGAGAACAACGTCGGTGAGTTCGAGGAGGTGGCCGACACCACCCCCCCCGAGATCGTCCATACCGAGGTCACCGAGTCGCTGCCGCTCGGGGAATCCGTGCCGATCGAGGCCACCGTCACCGACCTCGAGTCCGGGGTCCTGTTCGTCCGGCTCTACTACAAGAACGAGACGGAGAACTCCGGCTCGTACCGGAACAGCGTGATGACCGCCGGCGCCTCGCCGGACGTGTTCGTGGGGGAGATCCCCGGCGACGAGCAGAACTCCGGCGGGATGAACTACTACATCGAGGCGACGGACTACGCGCAGAACCTCGCCTGGGCGCCGACCGACGGCGTGGACGACCCCTTCCACTTCCGGTTGTACGTCCCGGAGGGATGACCGGAACGGGGGCGGACCCCTGGCACCCTCGTGACCGGTCCCGCTCGCTTAGCGCCGGGGCGTCGTCGGGGGGCGGCGCGCCTGGCGGACGGCCTCGGCGAGCGCGGGGTCCAGCGCGATCCGTGACGCCAGCGGGCCGGTGCGACCGGGGGGGGCGGGCGGAGGACCGTGCAGCAGGTCGACCTCGTGGTGGAGCGCGGCGCGCTCCTCGGCGGACAGGCCGGCCGTGCGGTCGATCCGGGAGCGCAGCGCCCCGGCGGGGTCCGCCTGGCCTGCCACAGGGACGTCCGGTTGGAGCCCCACCTGGTCCGGAACGGGGTCCCCGTTGGGCAGGAAGTAGCGGCCGGTGGTGAGCTTCAGCGCGCTCCCGTCCTCGTAGGTGGACACGGTCTGCACGGTCCCCTTGCCGTAGGTGCGCTCGCCCACGAGCGTCGCCCCGCGCAGCTCCCGCAGGGCGCCGGCGAGGATCTCCGCCGCGCTCGCCGTGGTGCCGTCCACCAGCACCACCACGGGTACGTCCCGGTCGGTCGGCTGGTCCCGCGCCTCGATCCGCCCCGTGGCGCCCGGCGCGCGCCCGTCGGTGCGCACGATGGTCCCCGCGCGCACGAATTGGTCCACAGCGGCGGCGGCCTCGTCCAGCCGACCCCCGGGGTTCCCGCGCACGTCCAGGACCACGGCGCGGACGGGGGACAGACCGTCGAGCACGGCGGCGAGCTCGGTCGACGTGTGCTCCCGGAACACCCGGATCCGGGCCACCACCACGCCGTCCTCGAGCCGCTCGCCTTCCACCGCGGGCGCGATGACGCGCGAGCGCAGGAGCACGACCGACCGGGTCACCCCGTCGCGGCTCACCTCCAGCGTGACCGCCTCCCCCTCGTTTCCACGCAGGAGCGCCTCGGTCGCGTCGGGCGTGAGGCCCGCGAGCGCGACCCCGTCCACCGATACGAGGCAATCGCCCGCCTGCAGCCCGGCGCTCGCCGAGGGGCCGCGCGGGACCAGGTCGACCACGGTCCGGCCGCACGCCGCCGGCCAGGTCTCGACGCCGAGGCCGACGTACTGCCCCGCGTTGGCCTCCTGGACCCGACGCCACGCGGCGGGGTCGTAGAAGGCGCTGTGGGCGTCCAGGGCCCCCACGAGCCCCCCCAGGCTGGCGTGGACCAACGCGGTCTGGTCCACCGGCTCGACGAAGGAGGCCTGGACGGTGGTGAGCACCCGCGCGAAGGTGTCGAGCGTCGCGTAGGGGCTCGCGGCCCAGGCGACGCCGGTGAGGAGGAGGCCGCCGGCGGCGGCGGCGGTCAGCGCCCGAGCCAAGGCGCGGGATCCTGGGCGGTGCCGTTGTACCGGATCTCGAAGTGCAGCCGCGGGGTCTCGTCCAGGGCGAGCCCGGTGGTGCCCACGAGGCCGAGCACGTCGCCCTGGTTCACCACCTGCCCCTGCACCACCCGCAGGCCGTTGGCGTGGGCGTAGAGCGTGGCGTAGGTCCCGTGCTCCACCATGACCATCTGGCCGTACCCGCGCACGTAGCCCGAGCGCGTCACCGTCCCCGCGAACACGGCGCGGAAGGGCGTCCCGAGCGGCGCGGCGAGGTCGAGGCCCAGGTTCCGCAGCTCCTCGCCGGTGACCGGATCGCTGCTGGTCCCGAAGGCCCGGAACACCGAGCCCGCGACGGGGGAGGGGAGGCGACCCTTGGCGGCCCGGAAGGCGGCGCCGTCGGCGCCCGCGGCGGACTCCGGTGCCGACCCCTCCCGCGCCTTCACCGAGGCGTCCAGGGCGCCCTGGGCGGCGCGCGTCTCCGCCACCGCGCGCTCCTGCAGGGCGGGCGACCCGCGGATGGCGACGAGGAGCTCCCGGCGCCGGCGGCGCTCGGCGTCGAGCCCGGCACGCTGTCCGGCCACCTCGGCCTCCAGGGCGACCGCGGCCTCGGCTTCGGCCTGCGCGGTGCGCGCCGCCTCGGCCCGCCGCGCCAGCGTCGCGGCGAACTCGACCTGCCGCGCCCCCTCGTTGCGCAGCACGGCGAGCAGGTAGTAGACCCGCCGCCGGAGGTCCAGCGGGCTCTGGGCGCCGAACAGGATGGGCAGCACGCCCTTGCGCTTGAGCCGGTAGTAGCTGCGGAGCCCGCTCTCGACCTGCCCGCGCCGGCTCGACACCTCGGCGTCCGCGGCGGCCGCGTCCACCCCCGCCGCCTCACGCCGCGCCTGCGCGTCGGCGGCCTGCGCGCGGAGCGTGGCGATCTGGGCGTCCAGCGCGGCGATCTGGGTGTCGTAGCGCTCGATCTCGGCGAGCAGCGCGCCTTCGGGTGCGGCCTGGGCGCGGCCCGGCGCGACGAGCGCCGTGGCGAGGAGGAGGAGGCCGGTCACGGGATGGCCGCCAGGAAGCGGCGCACGGCCGTCCAGGCTCCGCCCACGCCCAGGGCCGGACCCCCCAGGAGCAGGAGGAACACGGTGGGCACGCCCAGGAAGGGGAGGGTGCCGCCGTCGGTGGCCACCACCAGGAGCGAGTGGGCGCGCAACAGGACCAGCTGGTGCACCGCCCACAGCGCCCCGAGGCCGAAGGTGGCGCCCAGGAACCCCTGGACGGCGCCCTCCAGGAGGAAGGGGCCGGCGATGAAGGTGTCGGTCGCCCCGACCAGGCGCATCACCTCGACCTCGTCTCGGCGCGCGTGCACCACGAGGTGGATGGTGTTGGCGACCAGGAAGACCGTCACCGCCAGCACGATCAGGCCGAGCGCGGTCCCCAGCATCCCCGCGAGCGTGAGGAAGGTGCGGAAGCGGGCCACCCACTCCTGCCCGTAGTCGAGCTGTTCCCAGAGGTCCAGCGCCTCGGCCGCGGCGACGAAGCTGCTGAGCTGGCCCACCTGCTCGGGGTGCAGGCGGACCTCGAGCGAGGCGGGGAGGGCGTCGGCCCCGAGGCCCTCGATCACCGGCGCCAGCTCGGGCGAGCGCTCCACCAGCCAGGCCTGCGCCTGGGCGCCGTCCACGTACTGGATCTCCGCCACCTCGGGCCGGGCGCGCAGGGTCTCGGCCGCGGCGCGCCGCGCATCCTCGGGGACGCCGGGCTTGAAGTAGGCGGAGACCTGGGTGTCGCTCTCCCAGGTGCCGACGAGCCGCCGCGCCTGCCCGGTGACGAGCGCGAACACGCCGACCAGCAGCAGCGCGCAGGCGATCACCCCCGCGCTCATCAGCGTGAACCCGATGTGCTCCCGGATGCCGCGCAGGGCGCGGCGCAGGACCCGGCCGCTCATCGGCGGGCTCGCGCGGGCGGGGCGACGGAGAGGCGCCCGTCGACGATCCGCAGCGTGCGGAAGGGGAAGCGGTCCATGAGGCCCACGTCGTGGGTGGCCACGAGCACGGTCGTGCCGCGAAGGTTCACCGCCTGGAGGATCTCCATCACCTCCACCGCCATCGCCCCGTCGAGGTTGCCGGTGGGCTCGTCGGCGAGGAGCACCGCCGGATCGTTCACGATCGCCCGCGCCACCGCGACCCGCTGCTGCTCGCCGCCGGAGAGCTCGGACGCGAGCGCGTCCTCCTTGCCGCGCAGCCCTACGATGTTCAGCACCGCCGGCACGCGCCGCCGGATCGCGTCCTCCGAGGCGCCCACCACCTCGAGCGCGATGCCCACGTTGTCGAAGACGGTGCGTCGAGGCAGGAGCTTGAAGTCCTGGAAGACCACGCCGAGGTTGCGGCGGAGCTGCGGGAGCCGATCCCTCCCCAGGGTGCCGATGTCCACCCCGTTCACGAGCAGCCGGCCTGCGGTGGGGCGCTCGGCGCCGTACAGGAGCTTCAGCAGGGTCGACTTTCCGGCCCCCGACGGGCCCGTGACGTAGACGAACTCGCCCTTGGCCACTTGGACCGTGACCTCGCGCAAGGCGTCTCGGTCGCCGTAGGTCTTGGTCACCTGGTACAGACGGATCAAGCGGTCGGGCTCCCGGCCACACTGGCCGCCCGGCTCACGTTATCACGCACGCGGCCGGGCCCGCGGGGCCGGGTACCGACGGAGGCGCATGCGGGTCGCGGTCTACGGTGGGAGCTTCAATCCCCCCCACATCGGGCATGCGCTCGTCGTGGCCTGGCTCGTGTGGACGCGGCGCGCCGACGAGGTGTGGCTGCTCCCCACCTACGCCCACGCGTTCGACAAGCCGCTCGCCCCCTGGCCCAAGCGGCTGCGCGCGTGCGAGGCGCTGGCGCGCCTCTGCGGACCCCGCGTGCGCGTGGAGCCCATCGAGTCCGAGCTCCCCACCCCGTCCTACACCTGGCTCACCCTCCAGACGCTCGCCGCGCGCCACCCGCAGCACCACCTGCACCTGGTGGTCGGCGCGGACGTGCTCGGCCAGACGCCGAGCTGGCGCGCCTGGGAGGAGATCCGGACGCACCACGCCCCCATCGTCGTGGGGCGCGCCGGCCACCCGCCGGTCGAGGGCGCGCCCACCTTTCCCGACGTGTCCTCCACCGAGGTGCGCGCGCGGCTCGCCGCCGGCCTGCCGGTGGACCACCTCGTCCCCGCCGAGGTGCTGGAGGCCTGGCAGGACTGACGCCAGCCCGGCTCTCTCCCCGCACGGCCGTCGCGCGGGCGCCGGGCTACCCGAGGACGAGCTCGAGCAGGTGGTCCTGGCCCTGCTCCAGGTCGTCCAGGATCACGTCGGGCGCGCTCGCCCGCAGCGCCTCCATGCTCGCGAAGCCGGTCGCCACGGCCACGGCGACCCCGCCTCCGAAGCGCGCGCAGGCCACGTCCGCGGGCGTGTCCCCCACCACCAGCACCGGGCCCGAGCCGTCCCACCCCGAGGCGCGCGCCCGCGCGATCGCCACCGGGTAGAGGCGGTTCCGGTCCGGCGCGTCGGCCGCGAAAGCGCCGAAGCTGAAGTGCTCCCAGAGCCCCGCCACGGCCAGCTTCGCCTCGGCCCCGGCCCGCCAGTTGCCGGTGAGCAGGCCCACGGTGGCGCGCCCGCGGAGCCGGTCCAGGACCCCGATGACACCGGGCAGCACCTCGGTCCGGGTGGGGTCCTCGAGGCGACGCCGCAGGGCGGGCACGTAGAGGTCGTGGACCGCCGCGGGGTCGGCGCGACCCCCGTGGCGACGGGCCACCGCCTCGACGATGACCGTGTCGGTGCTTCCGGCCACGTCCACGTCGCGGGTCGCGTTGGGCCATCCGAACAGCGCCGCGAAGGCCTCGTCCAGGGCGTCCCGCCCCGCGCCGCGGGTGCGGATCAGCGTGCCGTCGATGTCGAAGAGGACCAGCGCCATCCGTTTGCGTTATCCCGCCCCGGCCGCACGCAGACCACGGGCGTGGCTATGATGAGGCATGGCCCGCGTGCTGAGGATCTACCACCCGGACGCCCCGCTGCGCTGGCAGGACCGCCTCGCGGACTTCTTCGCCGGCCGCGCGGCGCCCCCGCTGGAGCCCGGGGTGGACTACACCCTCGTCCATCGCACCGCGGCCCGTGCCGCCCGGGCGCTGCGCGACGAGCTGCTCGCCCTCAACCTGCTCGGGGACGAGATGGTGCGGGTGGACACCCGGTGGAGCGTGCCCCCGGCGGCGACCCCCGAGTCGCTCGGCGCGCTGGTGCGGCGGCTCCGCTTCACCCAGGTGCAGCCGGGCGGGGTGCGGACCCGGCTCGGCATCCGCTGGGTCGAGTTCCGTCCCGCCGCCCACGGCACCACCGTCCTGATGCGTCTCACCGAGCTCCCGAGCCCGGGCCTGCGCAGCGTGCTCGAGGCGAACCTGGCCGAAGGGGAGTCGGCGGACTGGACCGAGGTCGCGGTCGGCCAGGAGTGAACGCGCAGGGCGCGCTCAGGGGCTGAGATCGGCGTCGACCGTCACGGTCCCCGGCCACCAGCCCCCGGTGGCCCGGGTCTGCCCGTTCACCCGCCACTCCACCGCCCACTCGGGCCGCCGCCCGTCGGCGACCAGGGTGCGGCGCAGGGGTCCGAGCGCGAGGGTGCCGTCGGCCACCGCGACCGTCCGCACCTCAGCGCCCACCGGTGCGTGATCGCTGGGGACGAACAGGGTGGCGGGGAGCACCGAGGCTCGCCCGGCCGCGCCGGGGGGGGCCTCCACCTGCACCTTCACGCGACCCAGCTCCACCTCGACCCCGCCTGCCCCGGCCACGAAGGGGCCGAGCTCGACCTCGCAGGGCGCGGTGGCGGTCATCCGCAGGGTGAGCTGGCGGAGGCGCACGTCGGCGTGTTCGAGGTCGTCCTCGAGGAGCCGGTCCAGGTGCAGGCAGCCCGGATCGGGTCCGTCGCGGCGCAGGAGGATGGGCGTGCGGGCCAGCGCCTCCAGGTTCAACTTCACCTCCACCACGCTGCCCAGGAACACCGGCCCGTCGGGTCCGGCCACCGATCCGGTCACGTCGGTGGGGGGGAGGAGGCCCGCGTAGACGGGCCCGGCGCGGTGGGGCGCGAAGTCGGGGTCCGCCGCCGCGGCGTAGGGTGTGGCCACATCGGCGGCGAGCGCGAGCCGGAGGTCGTCCCGGCCCGCTTCGGGGCGGCCCTGGCGCGCCAGGTAGGCGGCGCGGTTGTAGCGTGCCTCCGCGACCCCCGGACGGGCGCGCAGCAGCTCGTCGAGGAGGGCGACCGCGCCGTCGAGGTCGCCTCCGGCCGCGCGCGCGCGGGCTTCCCAGAGGGGGAGGGTGGTGCTGGAGGGATCGGCGGCGCGGGCCCGCGCGAAGGCTTCGGCGGCCCGCCCGGGCTCGCCGGCGTCGAGCGCCTCGCGCCCCGCTTCCCACTCGGCCAGCGAGCGGGCGAAGGGATCGAGCTGCGGGTCCGTACGACAGGCGACGAGCAGGGCGACGAGGAGCCAGCGCACCACTGGTCCTACCCCGGCGCCGTTCGGCACCGGATCAGCGCCCCCTGCCGCCCGGCGCTCGCTCCGTCCCGTCGGTGGGACCAGTACCCGGGCGTACACCGGGTGCAGGCGTCGAGGAGCTCCACCTCCACGCCCTCCGCCTCGAGGAGCACGCGGTTCGCCACGCCGAGGTCCACGTGGCGCTCCCCCAGCCGCCAGGCGTCGCCGGGGATCACCGCGGTCAGCGCGCCGATCACCTCGGGGCCGACCTCGTAGCAGCGGGCGCAGATCCGCGGCCCCACCGCCGCCCGTACGGGGCCGCCGTCGGTCCGCGCGCGCAGCTCGGTGAGGGCGTGGTGCACCACCCGGGCCGCCGTCCCGCGCCAGCCGGCGTGGACCGCCGCCACCCCGCCCTCGGCGGCGAGCAGGATGGGGACACAGTCGGCGGTGCGCACCCCGATCACCACGTCCGGGGCGGTGGAGACGAGGGCGTCCGCCTCTTCCCCGGCGCCCTCGGGGCCCACCACCCGTGCCCCGTGGACCTGCCGTACCTCCACCAGGGCTCCCCGGCCCCCCAGGGCCTGGACCAGGCCCGCGCGCACCTCGGCCGCGCCGGGGGCCAGGTCGCCTTCGGCGACGCCGGTGAAGCCGTGGGGGACGTCCGCGAGGAGCGTGGAGCGGAGCACGTCTACAGCGTGACCTCCAGAGCCTGGAGCGGCAAGGGGTGGTAGGTTGCGCAACGATGACCCTCGTGGTCCCCCTCCTGGTCGCCTGCGCCGCCCCCGCCGACGGAACGGTCTACCAGTACACCCTCCACCTCCGGCCCGTGGTCCCCGAGAACGAGTCCCCGTTCGAGGGGCTGTCCGCGCTCGACCTGGTGGTGCAGCCCGAAGTCGGGGACTCCGTCCGCGCGCCCCTGGAGCTCTTCGCCCGTGGCGCCACCTCGGTCACCACCGGGCTGCCCCCGCTGGACGGGGCGGTGATCCACGTCGAGGGCTTCGACGGCTCGGAGCTCGTGACCTGGGGTCGGTCCGAGCCCATCCTCGCCGAGTCCGGCGAGGTCGAGTCCACCGTGCTGGTGGCGCGCACGAGCGCCCCGGCCTGGCTCGGTGGGCTCGCGGTGCCGGCCTTCGGCGCGGGCCTCGCGCCCCTGGGCGACGGTGCCTTCCTGCTCGGGGGGGGGCTCACCGAGGCGGGCGACGGCACGCTGGACCGCGCGGTGTCCGAGCTGTCCCTGCTGAGGCTGGTCCCCGCGACGGACTCGCTCGCCTTCGAGCCGCTGGGCAGCCTGCCCGGGTGGGTGGACGAGGAAGGCGAGACCGTGGCGGAGCGGGCGGGTGCCACCTTGCTCCCCGTCACCGCCGGCCCTTCGGCCGGCCGGATCCTGCTCGTGGGCGGGGCGGCGGGCCCGGCGTGGTCGGACGGTGTGGGCCTCACCGGGGACACGCAGCTGTTCGACTTCGAGGCCGCGGCCTGGACACCGCTCGCCGGGGGGGACGGCCTCGCGATTCCCCGCGCCGAGCACCTCGCGATCGCCAACGCCCAAGGGGGGGTGGTGGTGGCCGGGGGGTGGACCCGCGGCGCAGGCGGCTCGGTGGAAGTGGCCGACACCATCGAGGTCTGGGACGCGTCGGCGGGTCGCTTCGGGCAGGAGCAGGACGGAGCGGGTCTCGGGAACCTGGACCTGGTCGGCGTGGATCTCGGCGCCGACGGGACCATGGTCTGCGGCGGCGCGCAGGTGGAGGACGGCGGCCGCTGGGTCACCTCGCGGAGCTGCGTGGCGGTGGGCCTGGACGGGGTCGCCCGGACGGCCCCGGACCTCCCGGCCGCGGTGGCCGGCGCGGCGATGGTCGCCCTTCCCGACGGGCGCATCCTCCTGACCGGCGGGGCCACCCAGGACAGCCGCGTGGACCTCGACGTCGAGCCGGGGCCGGCCGGGCGGACGAACGCGTGGGTGTTCGTCGGCGGCAGCACCTGGCAGGCCGTCTCCCCGATGGGCCTGCCCCGCGCCGGGCACCGCCTCGCCGTCCTCCCCGACGGCCGCGTGCTCGTGGCCGGTGGGGCGGCCACCTACTCTCCCGTCGTCGTCCCCGACGACGCCTACAGCTGTATCGAGCTCTTCGATCCCCTCACCAACCGCTTCGAGCTCGTCGGCGACTGCGACGTCGGCGACGCCGCCGGCGGCCTCGCGGGGCGGGCCTGGAAGCCGGCGATCGCCGTCGACCCCGAGCTCGGGGCGCTGGTGGTCGGGGGCGCGAACGCATCGGCGACCGGCGAGACCGCCGCGTCGCAAGTCACCCTCTTCGTCCCCGAGCGCCAGCCATGATCGGCCTGTACCTCCTCACCGCCTGCGGGCCCGACGGTGTCCCCTCCGCGGGCGCCACGCGCTTCACCCTCCACCTCGTCCCGGTGGTCCCGTTCAACGAGTCCCCCTTCGAGGGCTCCGATCGCACCGAGCTCCGCGTGGAGGCGCCCGGCGTGGAGGCCCAGGTGTACGACCTCGGGGCCATGGCGTCGGGAGACACGTCGCTGGCGACCGGCCTGGGGGAGCTCAGCGAAGCCACGCTCACCATCACCGCGTGGCGAGGGTCCGACGAGGTGGCCCGGGGCGTGGCGGGACCGGTGAGCGTGAGCGACGGGGACCACGAGCTGCGGGTCCTGGTGGCGCGGCTCGGCGCCGTCGGCTGGCTCTCGCCGCTGCCGGGCACCGTCTACCGGCCCGGGTTCGCCTCCCTGGGAGACGGCCGCTTCGTCGCCATGGGCGGTGTGCAGCCCAACGCCAACGGCGAGCTCAACCGCGAGACCGAGGAGATCTACACCCTCCAGCTCTCGCCGCCCGACGAGGCGCTCGCCTTCGAGGAGGTGGGCACCCTCCCCGAGTGGGTGGACTACAACGGGCAGTCCCACCGCGGGCGCTTCGGCTTCGACCTGCAGCGGATCACCACCGTCGGGGACGACCTGGGCAAGCTCATCCTCGCCGGCGGCTCGGCCGCCTCCGGCCTGTCGGCACCCACCACCGTGACCGCCGGGGTGTACCTGTACGCGCCCGAGACCGGCGAGTGGGAGCTGCTCCGCGACCGTGACTCCCTCCGCTACCCGCGCTCCGGCTACGTCTCCTCGGTCAACTCGCAGGGTGGGGTCGTGTACTGGGGCGGCTGGGGCGCCACCGACTCCAACCGCGAGGTGTCCTTCATCCGCAACGCCGAGCTCTACGATCCGGTCAACCGGGCGTTCACCGACCTCGGCCAGGACAACCAGCTCGGGCACGTGGACGCCGCGATCACCGACCTCGGCGCCGACGGCACCCTCATCTGCGGTGGGGGCTGGCTGGGCGACTCGGACAACGACGGCCTGGTCGACTGGGTGGCCAGCGACGCCTGTGCCCGCGTGGGGCTCAACGGCTCCCTGCAGGACGCGCACGACCTCCCGGAGCCCCGGGTGGGGATGGCCATGGTCACCCTCGACGACGGCCGGGTGCTCCTGGCCGGCGGCGCGGACAACGAGCGCTCCGGCGCGTCCCAGATCCCGGCCGTGCCCAACGACGCGAACAGCGAGGTGGCGGCCTCTGACGCGGTGTGGCTCTACAACCCCGACAACGACGCGTGGTCGGAGGCCGGCACACTGGCCCTGGCGCGCGCCGGGCACCGGATGACGCTCCTGCCCGACGGGACCGTGCTCGTGGTGGGCGGCGCCACCGGCTACCTGATGGAGGGGATCCCCAGCACGCCCGTGTCGTGCGTGGAGGTCTTCGACCCGGCAACCGGGACCTCGCGCATGCTCGACTCCTGCACCGCAGGGGACGACGCCGGTGGGCTCGCCGGCCGGGCGTGGCAGCCCTCCCTGGCGAGCGACCCCACCTTCGGCATCCTCGTCGCTGGCGGCGGCGCGGCGTCCGACGCCGCCCAGGACGCGGTGTCGCTCTACGTACCGTAGGGAGTACGGGGGGGAGGCACCGGGACCTGCCCGCCTCCCCCCTCCGTCCTCTCAGAGCCCGGTGTCCGACCCGCCGCCGCCGTCGTCGTCCTCGACGGCCACGCAGGCGTCGTCACAGCCCGAGTGCGTGCCCATGCCGTTCCCGGTGAGGACGTTGTCGCTGCACTCCACGAGCGTGGTGGAGCTGCAGCTCATGCCGTAGGTCCCGTTCCCGGTGAAGGTGTTGCCGACGATGCTGGCGGTGGCGCCGTACACGGTGAGGCCGGTGTTCCCGCCGTTGGTGCCGCTGCTGTTGCGGAGGTCCAGCACGCCCTCGGACACGTAGATCCCGTAGCTGCTGGCGGCGTCGACCATGAGGCCGTCCACCGTGGTCTGGTCGGTGCTGGCGTCGGCGTCGCTGTAGAGCCCGTAGGCGGACACGGTGCCGAGGTCGGAGTCCGACAGCGTCCAGGCTCCGAGCCCGCTCTGGAACACGGCGTAGGCGCCGGTGACGGTGTCGAAGTCGAGCCCGGAGACCTCGACATAGCTGTCCGAGGTGTTGCTCGAGTACAGGTAGAGGCCGCTCCCGCCCACCGTGCTGGCTCGCACGTCGGAGAGGGTGGCGACGGGGTTGGTGCCCGACCAGGCGGCGTACACGAAGGTGCTGCCCGCCGAGCCCACCGACTCGACCGAGACGTCGTACATCTCGAGGGCGATGTCGTTCACCGACACGAGCCCGTAGGGGAGGTCGGTGGCGGTGAGCCCGTCGATGGTCACCGAGGTCGGGTACGACGAGGAGCCGTAGGAGTAGACCGCCGAGGACGCGCTCGGGTAGCTCCCGGAGGAGGTGAGCACGCCGTCGGTGTAGTTCTCGTAGTAGATCGTCGCGGCGCGCTGGGTGCCGAGGGTGGTGTCGGAGAGCGCGACGTCGCCGTAGTAGTTGAGCACGACGTAGCTGCCGAAGTCCTCGACGGTGTTGTCCTCGAACTCGATCGTGTCCGCGCTCTGGTAGGTGTAGAGGATCTCCCCGTCGTACCCGGTCCAGGTGTTGTCGTGGATCCAGGCGCCCGAGGTGTAGAGCGAGATGCCCTGATCGCCCCGCTCGAAGACGTTGCCGGTGATCTCCACCGACGAGGCGTCGTAGCTGTAGATGTCGAGTCCGTACCCCGTGTACGTGTACTCGTAGAGGTGGCCGTCGTACTCGTAGGAGCCCCGGTACGTCTGGTGGTTGTCGACGAAGTGGTTCCCCTCGATGATGCTCGAGCCCTGGTAGTTCCAGATGTTGCCGTTGGACCAGGCGCCCGAGAAGGTGCTGGTCCGCACCGCCACCGCGCCGACGTAGTTCAGGATGCCCGAGCAGGCGTGGTTGGTGAAGGTGGTGGAGTTGATGTCCGACTGGCCCTGGACCACGCTGATGCCCCAGGACTGGTTCTCCGCGAAGCTCGACTCGGTGAGCGTCAGGCTCCCCTCGACCTGCAGCAGGGCCACCGAGCGGTCGAGGTAGATGTACTTCGTGTCGGCGCAGGGGCTCGGCATCTCGGGCTCGCGGAGCCCGGTCACGTTCAGGCCGCTGACCGTGGACTCCATCCCGTAGAGGTAGAGCCCCCACCGGCCGGTGTTGGTGATGGTCAGGTCGCTGACCGTGGCCGGCATCCCGTCGCTCGTGTACCCGCCGATGTAGACCCCGTAGTTGTTCCAGCCGCTCACCGAGGCGCCGGTCAGGGTCACGACGTCGCCGCCCAGCAGGAGGCCGCCGCACCACGGGCCGAGCTGTTCGCCGCCCCAGTCGGCGTAGTCGTAGGAGCAGGAGGTCTTGGGGTCGGCGTCCGAGGTGACGTTCGACACGTTGATGGCCGGCGCGATCACGTAGCCGCCCGCCAGGGCCGAGTTGGAGAGGGTGAGGCCGTCGAGGTCGATGGCGCCGTCCACCGCGTACATGCCCAGGAAGGCGTTCCCGTCGAACACGTCCCCGGTCATGTCGAGGTCCGAGCCCTCGGACCAGATCCCCACGCCCTGGGCGTTGGTGATGGTGTTGCCGGAGGTGGTGAGCGCGGCGTCCATCACGTTGAGGCCGTACCCGTCGGTGACGTCGTCGCTCGTCATGATGACGCCGTCGATGGTGCTGCCCTCCAGGGTGACGTCGGCCCCGTTGAGCGCCTGGACGCCGAAGCCGGAGGGGGAGGTGATCTGCAGCCCGGTCAAGGTGGCGGTGCCCCCGGAGACCTGGAGCCCGCCGCCGCCCGGCTGGTCGATGGTGGTGGACGTGACCACGCTGGCCTGGGCCCCATCGAGCTGGACGCCCCAGTACGCCGCGGAGATGCTGAGCCCGTCCAGGGTGGCGCCGACCGCCCCGTCCACGATGACCCCCGTGTAGGTCGAGGAGAGCGAGAGGTTGGTGAGGGTCGCCGCCGCGGTGATGCGGAAGGCCGGGTCGGTGCCCTGCCCGTTCACCACCACGCCGGTGGCGCTCTGACCGGTGATCACGACCGCCTTGTCCACCAGGATGGACTCGTCGTAGACGCCGTCGCAGAGCACGATCTCGTCGCCGTCCGCGGCCATCGTGATCGCGTCCTGCACGTGGGCATAGCCGCCCCCGCCCGCGACGGTGATGCAGCCGGGCTCGAACTCGGTGGTCGGTCCGGTGTCGGTCGGGCCGCCGGTGTCGTCCCTGCCGTCCGGGTTCTCGGGGCAGCCGGCGAGCAGGGCAAGCGGGAACATGAGGGCGATGCGCCGCATCGAGCGTCTCCTGGGACAGACACGGTACCTCCGTCCCTCGGGCGCGTCCACGCCGGGGTGCGGCGGAGCGGTGGCGCGCCCCGCATGATACTCGCCGCGGCCTGGAGGACCGGATGGATCCCGAACGCCGCAAGCTCCTCGACGAACTGGAGGCCCGCGACCGCGCCGCGCTGGGCGGGGGCGGTGCGGAGGCGGTGGCGCGTCAGCACGAGCGCGGCAAGCTCACCGCGCGCGAGCGGGTGGACGCGCTCCTGGACCCGGGCACCTTCCGCGAGCTCGACCGGCACGTCGTGCATCGCTGCAACGACTTCGGGATGGACCAGAAGCGCATCCCCGGCGACGGGGTCGTGACCGGCTACGGCCGCATCGACGGGCGCCTGGTCTACGTCTTCGCCCAGGACTTCACCGTGTTCGGGGGCACCCTCTCGGGCGCCTACGCGCGGAAGATCTGCAAGGTCATGGACCTCGCGATGAAGAACGGCGCCCCCGTCATCGGGCTGAACGACTCGGGCGGCGCCCGGATCCAGGAGGGCGTCGAGTCGCTCGGTGGGTACGCGGACATCTTCCTGCGCAACACGCTCGCTTCGGGCGTGGTCCCGCAGCTCTCCGCCATCCTGGGCCCCTGCGCGGGCGGCGCGGTCTACTCGCCGGCCATCACCGACTTCATCGTGATGGCGCGCGGGACCTCCTTCATGTTCGTGACCGGCCCCGACGTCATCAAGGCCGTCACCCACGAAGAGGTCAGCCAGGAGAAGCTGGGCGGCGCCGATTCGCACACCGCGGTGTCCGGGGTGGCGCACTTCGCCGCCGCGGACGAGTCGGCCGCGCTCGCGGTGGTCCGCGCGCTCCTCGGCTACCTGCCCCAGAACAACATGGAAGAGGCCCCCCGGGTGGCCACCGAGGATCCGCCGGGTCGGCTGGTCCCGGCGCTGGACGAGCTCGTCCCGACCAACCCCAACAAGCCCTACGACATCAAGGAGCTCATCGTCGCGGTCGCCGACGACGGGGGGTTCCTCGAGGTGCAGCCCGACTACGCGGCCAACGTGGTGGTCGGCTTCCTCCGCCTCGGGGGCCGCTCCGTGGGCGTGGTGGCGAACCAGCCCGCGGTGCTCGCCGGCGTGCTCGACGTGAACGCGTCGATCAAGGCGGCGCGCTTCGTCCGCTTCTGCGACGCCTTCAACATCCCGCTCTGGTGCGTCGAGGACGTGCCCGGCTTCCTCCCGGGGGTGGCCCAGGAGCACGGCGGGATCATCAAGCACGGCGCCAAGCTGCTCTACGCCTTCGCCGAGGCGACCGTGCCCAAGGTCACGCTGATCACCCGGAAGGCCTACGGGGGGGCCTATTGCGTGATGAACAGCAAGCACCTCCGCGCGGACCTCAACCTCGCCTGGCCCACGGCGGAGATCGCGGTGATGGGCGCGGATGGAGCGGTCAACATCATCCACCGCCGCGAGCTGGCCGAGGCGAGCGACGCGACCGCGACCCGGAACGAGCTGGTGACCAGCTACAAGTCCCGGTTCGCCAACCCCTGGCGCGCCGCCGAGCTGGGCTTCGTGGACGAGGTGCTGCGGCCGGCGGAGACCCGCGCCCGGCTGGTGGAGGCGTTCGACGCGCTCGACAACAAGCGCGACCAGAACCCCCCCCGGAAGCACGGGAACATCCCGTTGTGAGACCCGATGGGCCGCCGAGCGCCGGCGAGCGCCGGCTACCGGGGCCCGTCGATCTGGATGCCGGAGAAGAGTGAGTCCCCGAGCCCGAAGGTGCCGAGCGGCGGGGTGCTCTTGTTGTCCATCGCCAGGATCACGCCGTGCACGGCGGGGACGAGGGGGAGGAAGAGCATCGGAAGGCAGCACAGGGTCAGGATCCCGCCGAACCCGAGCGTGACCAGGGTGAACGCGATCGTGCCGAACGTGTAGGCCATGCCGATCACGAAGCCCCCGATGTAGGCGACGGCGGCGTGCTTCGCGTGTCGCAACGCGAAGGCGTCGTTCTTCTGCAGGAACGGGATGAGCCACAGCGGGAGGCCGGTCACCATCGAGGCGTAGGCGACGAGGGCCATGGTCCGGCCGTCGGCGGTCGGGGTGGGGTCCATCCGATTTCTCCAGTGCGGCCTCCGGTGGCCGCCGCCCACGGAGTATGTCGGGCCCACCTGGGGGTCAACGGGGAGGAGTCACGGCCGTCCCCGGGCGAACAGGGCGAGCACCCGCTCCCAGTGCCGCTCCGCCGCGGCCGGGTCGTACACCGTCATGTCCGGGGCGGCGAAGCCGTGGAGCGCGCCCGGGTAGTGCTCGACCTGGTGATCCACACCCGCGGCCACCAGCGCCGCCTCCAGCGTGGCCGCGTCCTCCGCCGTGCACGACGGATCGCGGTCGGCCACCGCCACGTAGCAGCGGGCGCGGATGCGGGGCGCGCCCAGGTGGGGGCTCGAGGGGTCCGGGCGCACCAGCCCGCCCCCGTGGATGCAGGCCACCGCGGACGCGCGGGGTCCCAGGTGCGCGGCGAGGATGAGCGCCTGCCGGCCCCCCATGCAGTACCCCAGGAGCCGCACCGGCTCCGCCCGAACCCGGGGGTCCCCGCCGAGCACGGCGAGGATCGCGTCCGCGTCCACCGCCACCTGCGCGGGGGTGAGCGCGTCCATCAGCGCCCGGATGCGCGCGCGCTCGGGCGGGTCGTGGAAGGTCGTGGCCGCCTGGAAGGGCGCATAGGGCCCCGAACGCCAGTAGAGGTCCGGCAGGGCCACGGCGTACCCGGCGCCGACGAGCCGCTCCGCCATGCCGCGCAGGGCGGGGCGGGGACCGAAGGCGTCCATGAGCAGCAGGACCAGGGGCCAGGGGCCCGGGCCGTCGGGGAGGTGGAGGTGGCCGTGCCCTTCGCCGTCGGCGGTGGACCAGTGGAGCGGGTCGTGGATCATCGCGGGAACGTAGCGCTGGCTCTCACCCCCCACCCGGGCCAGCGCTCCGCCGCGCGGCGATGAACACCCCCGGCGCGATGTTCCCCACGTCCGGGGCCTGGATCTCGACGAAGCCGGCCTCGGAGTGGAGCCGGCGGAGCTCGTCGGCGGTCAGGAGGAGGACGGGCGGCGCCTTGCCGAGCCAGCGCATCACGGGGAGGATCAGCGGGTAGGGCGGAAGCCAGGTGCCGCCGAGGCACGGCGTCGAGGTGACGATGGAGCCGCCGGGCTTCAGCACACGATGGATGGCGCCTACCAGCGCCGCGGGGTCCGGCACGAGGTGCAGCAGGTTGTAGGCGCACACGCAGTCGTAGGTGGCGTCCGGCACCCCCTCCAGGAGACCGGCGGGGGCCGCCTCGAAGCGGACGCGACCTGGGGCGGGGGCTCCGGCCGCCTCCGCGGCGGCGAGCGCCTCGCGGGCCTTGCGCTCGGCGATCACGATCATCGCGGGCGAGACGTCCCGGCCGACCGCCTCGGCGACGCTCGGCGCCAGCTCCAGGAGGATCGTGCCCGTGCCGCAGCCCAGGTCGAGCAGGCGGTGGTCGGGGCGCAGCAGCCCCCGGGTGTACGCCAGCTTCCGCGCCGTGGCCTCGGGTTGGGGCAGCGGGCGCTTCGCGTAGTCCTCGGCGATGTGGTCCCAGAACTGGGCAGCGGCGGTCACGGCGGGCTCCTGGTCGAACCGGATCTACGCGCCTGGGGGGCGAACCGCATGGTGCGGAAACGGACCGCTACGGTGCGTCGTCGCGCCGCCCCTCGAAGAGCCGGCGTCGGCGGACGAAGGCCTCGCGCAGGACCGCGCGGGCGGCCTGGACCCGGGCGTTGGCCTTGAGATCGGGGTGGTGGAGGAGCCAGATGTCCGCGACGTGCCGCAGGTCGTCCTCGTCCAGCCGCCGCAGGGCGGGCTCGCGGTCGCCCATGTAGGTCGGGAGGCCCACGAGCCCGAGGCCGGCGACGGCGGCGCGGACGAGCGGGAGCACGCCCGTGAAGCTCCCCCAAACCGGGAGCTCCGGGTACGCGCTGCTCCGGAGGACGGTGGCGAGCGCCCGGGGGTCGCCGTAGCCCAGCCACCGCGCGTCGGGCGCGGGCGGGAGGAGGCGCGCCGCGTGCTCCCGGGCCACGTAGGTGGCGACCATCAGCGGCGCGACGCGGTGCCCCACGAGGTAGGCCGGCGGGTCGTGCCCGGGCAGGAGCACGCGCACCGCGGGGTCGGCCTCGCCCTTCGCCAGGTTGTACATGCGCGCGTCGGTGCTGACCACGAGGTCGACCCCCGGGTGGGCCGCGCACCACGGCGCCAGGTCGTCGACGAGCAGCCCGGCGAGCACCTCGTCGCCGCAGGTCAGGTGCACCGATCCCGCGAGGCGCTGGTCCCGGCCCGCCAGGTCCCGCGCCAGGGTGGCCACCTCGTCCTCCACGCGCCCCGCGGCCCCGCGCAGGCGCTGGCCCGCCTCGGTGAGCGTGTATCCGTCCCGGTGCCGGTCGAAGAGCCGCGCGCCCAGGCGCCCCTCGAGCGCCTCGACCCGCCGCGCTACCGTGGTGTGGCTCACCGACAGCTCCTTCCCGGCCGCCCGGATGGACCCGTGCCGCGCCAGGGCGAGGAAGTGTCGGAGGTCGTTCCAGTCCACGGTCGGTCCTGCCTCGGGCTCAGCCCGCGTTACCACGAAGCCGGCGACCGTCGACCTCGCCGCTTGACGGGGCGCGCAGGCACACGATAGACGCGGGGGTCGTTTCCAAGGTCATCATGGTCCGCATCCGTCTCGCCCGCCTCGGTACCCGCAAGAAGCCCTTCTACCGCGTCGTCGTCTCCGACTCGCGGTCTCCCCGTGACGGGCGCTTCATCGAGAACGTGGGCCACTACGATCCGCTGCAGAACCCCCCGCTCCTCAAGGTCGACCTCGAGCGCGTGGACCACTGGCTCTCCCACGGCGCGCAGCCCTCGGAGACCGTGGGTGATCTCATCAAGAAGGCCCGCGTGGGAGCCTCGGCGTGACCGAGCTCGTGCAGTTCCTGGTCCGCGGGCTGGTGGCCAACCCGGACGCGGTCTCCGTCCGCTCCGAGGAAGGCGAGGCCTCCGTGATCGTCGAGCTCACGGTGGATCCGGCGGACCTCCCGCGCGTGAAGGGACCGGACGGGGAGACGCTCCGCGCCATCCGTACCGTCCTCTCCGCGTCGGCCGGCCGGCGCAGGGCCGTGCTGGAGCTGA
>Ga0172372_10000925_pt1 | contig 45484 bp, 44 predicted proteins | sample LakKiv5m_2_FD_114544 | JGI IMG/M metagenome (GOLD analysis project Ga0172372, IMG submission 114544) | Freshwater microbial communities from Kabuno Bay, South-Kivu, Congo - kab_092012_9.5m | ecosystem: Environmental > Aquatic > Freshwater > Lake | place: Democratic Republic of the Congo...
AAGTTGAAGGTTTCTGAAGAAATTCGCGGCAAAACTGAAGATGAGCTGATGAAAGGTCAGCGCGAATACTTCTCCGTGAACAGTTAAAGCAGATTCGCCATGAGTTGGGCGACGACCAAGATTCAGGCAAGGATATTTCTGATCTTAAGGCGGCGCTTGAGAAAGCCAAGTTGCCTAAAGTTGTTAATGATGAGGCCATGAAGCAGATTCGAAGACTCGAGCATATGAGTCCAGAGTCAGGCGATGCGGCATTACTAAGAACTTATCTTGATTGGATTATCGATCTTCCTTGGAGTGCAAAGACCAGAGATAGAATGGATATCAAGTTAGCTAAGGAGATCTTGGATGAAGATCACTTCGGACTTGATAAAGTAAAAGAGAGAATTCTTGAGTATCTTTCCGTAAAGAAATTAAATCCTGATTCAAAGGGACCAATTCTTTGCTTAGTTGGACCTCCAGGTGTTGGTAAAACTTCGCTCGGAAAGTCAGTAGCCAAAGCCCTGAACAGAAATTTCCACAGAATGTCCTTAGGCGGAGTCCGAGATGAAGCTGAGATCAGAGGTCATCGTCGAACATACGTTGGAGCCCTACCTGGTCGAATCATCCAGGGGATGAAGAGCGCTGCATCATCAAATCCAGTTTTTGTGCTGGATGAGCTTGATAAAGTGGGCGCGGATTTTAGAGGTGACCCAGCGGCGGCACTTCTTGAGGTCCTAGATCCAAATCAGAACAGAGAGTTTGTGGACCACTATCTAAACGTCCCTTACGATCTCTCGCAGGCGATGTTCTTTGCTACTGCAAATACGACTGATACGATTCCTTCGGCGCTTCTTGATCGATTGGAAATTATCAGGATTGCTGGCTACACAACTGAGGAAAAGTTGGCGATTGCGGAGAAATATCTAATTCCACGTCAGCTATCAGAAAATGGATTGGCTGAGGAGGGCATAGATTTGAATCCCAAGGCGATTGAGCTGCTAATTGAAAGATATACCATGGAGTCAGGTGTACGTAATCTAGAGCGTGAGATTGGTTCTCTCTGCAGAAAGATAGCTCGTCAAAGAGCAGAGAAAAAAACTATGACTAAGAAGATAACCGAAGATACGGTTAAATTATTCTTAGGGCCTACAAAATTTGACCCAGATGCTGATGAGAAGATTGATTCAGTTGGTGTCGCGATGGGCTTGGCTTGGACTATTTATGGTGGTGAAACCATGCTGGTTGAGGCCTCTATAGCTAAAGGCAAGGGTGGCTTAACGCTAACTGGTCAGCTTGGTGATGTTATGAAAGAGAGCGCTCAGGCAGCTATCTTTTATGCTAGATCCAATGCTGTTCAGTTAGGCTTAGATCCTGACTTCCATGATAAATATGATATCCACGTCCACTGTCCTTCTGGGGCAACACCGAAAGACGGACCTTCTGCGGGTATCACGATTGCCTCGGCGGTTATCTCCGCACTCTCAGAGAGAACAATCTCTCGGGAGTATGCTATGACGGGAGAAGTTACACTCCGTGGTAATGTGCTGGCCGTTGGTGGAATTAAAGAGAAATCACTGGCCGCTTTAAGAGCAGGAATTAAAAAAGTGATTATTCCTGCTGATTGCGTGAAGGATCTCGAAGAAATTCCTAAAGAACAAAGGGATCAGATAGAGTTCATCCCGGTAAAGCACATAAGTGAAGTGCTCGAGCGGGTTTTGATGGGAGTTGAAAAGTCCGTCAAGGTAACTCTGCCTTCTGATAAGAAAGGTCTCTCTAGAGATAAATCCTTCTAGGAGGAGGTCGTTTGCTTCGGTTTGGATTAGTCTGCGCCTTCTTGCTAATTGGTGGGATAGAAGCCAGTGCCCGACCGCGGCGGCAGCCAGCTGCACCCGTAAACAATCTAGTTCTGCCAGATAAGATGCAGCTTTCTGGAGGAGAGAGACGTGAGGAGATTTCAACTGATATCGGCAAAATCGAGCTGCGATGGGAGCGGAGTATCGAGCGATTCTTCGTAAGAACCCCAGAGCGAGCTGTCTCAGAAGTTGCCAGAATCGTACGTAGAGTGCTTAGTAGTGGAATCTTTCCTCCCGGTTTTTCGAACTTCTCTCTTAAATGGAATATAGTTTTTTTTGATGAGCATATTCCCTCAGGCCAGATTCCGCTGACAATTCTGAATGGATGTCATCCAGGTTGGATGGTTGGTAACGGAGAGAGAGCTGATATTTATATTAGAGCCCGAGCTCTAGCTGCAGGATGCGACGGATCTGATAAGAAAGATAACTCGATAGCTGAAGGGGCTTTGATTCAGGTCCTTCTTCATGAATTTGGTCATGGCGTGGAACATTATCTTTTGGATAATGCAATTCCACATGACAGGCTAAGATCGGAAGGATTTGCGACTTGGTTTGAGCAGTATGCTTCCAGCTACTCCTCTGACTTAAACCAAAAGGAGATAGTAAAAAATCTCAAGGAGCTAAGTCGGTTCAAGGTAAAAAATTCACCTGAGCTATCTCATTTTGATGGTACAGCTGCTGATTATGCTTATGCTGCGATGGTATTTTTAGCCATTGAGGAGCGCTTTGGTTTGCGAAGAATGTTGGAGCTTTATGATGTAATGAGGCGGCAAAACCTCCCTTTTCTTGCTGCAATTCAGTCTCGCTACGACTGGAATACCGAACGGCTAATGGCAGAAGTGGATAAGCTCATTAAGTAGCCGAATTGTCGACTAAAAAAATCTCGGAATTTTAAGTAAAATCTCTGATTCTAGAGCAGAAGCAACTTTATTTTCTATATCTCGATACAGTATAGTGAAATTTATAACTGTTATTGAGGAATAAGTATGGCAGTAAATAAGGTAATTTTGATCGGCAATTTAGGTGCAGATCCTGAGCTAAGATACACTGGAAATCAGACCCCAGTTTGTACTTTGAAGATCGCAACCAATGAGCGCAGGAAGGATGCTAGTGGCAACTGGACTGATCACACTGAGTGGCACCAGGTCGTAGCTTTTGGAAAGAATGCTGAGAATAGCTCTCAGTATCTTCAGAAGGGACGTCAGGTTTTCATAGAAGGAAAGATTCAAACTAGAAAATGGCAAGATAAAGAGGGCAAGGATAGATACACAACTGAAATCCTAGCCAATACGATCCAGTTTCTAGGTGGTGGGGCCGGAGCTGGTCGTGGTGCAACTGTGACCAAGGAGTCTTCTAAGGCTGCTCCAGCGCCTCAGATGAGTGAAGCGCCTCCAACAACTGAGGGAGACATCTCATTTGCCGACGATGATATCCCTTTTTAGATCTTAAACAGGGCTTCTAGAATCTTACTGAACGAGGTGGTGTTTAACATCACCTCGTCATAAATAGATCGAACATCTTGTTCGGTTATCTTCAGGAAGTCTGACTCCCGAGCCGTTACTATTACCCCCGACATCTCTACTGTTGCTGGGCTCACCATCAAGGTGTTCGGCTCTTCTTCGTAGAAGCAATCAGGGCGGTGCTTTTCTCGGGGTATAAACGCAATCTGCCACTCGCCTTTATAGTAGTCGACGACTACATTTATCATCTCCTTGCCGCAGGAGTGATTGATATCCATCAGATATATTAATCTTTCAATGATTGTTTCAATTTCATCACGAGAATCCCCCTTGAGGGAGATGTAATTATTCCCTGCAAATTTAAGTAGGCTGACTTGAGCACCGAGAATTTCTCCGATTGTTTCAGATTTTAATTTCTTGCCGCGTAAAAGTTTTATTAATGGCAATGAATCACTCGGGCACGCTTGAAGATGGTAGTGGTCCGGCGCAGAGGCTCCAGCCTTGGCACCGTTAAAGAATACTGTAAATTCCCCGCCGAGCTCTTTTGTTACTCCCAAAAGTTCACCAACCTGACTCGTTAGGTCTTGGCGACTATGAGTTGGCGCAGCCAAAGTATAGTGCTCAGGGAAAATAGGCATGGGATTCGCAAGAGCAATTAAATTTTTTGTTAATAATATCCCAGTTTGCTCCACCGCTAGATTTTCAAGACAAAGGAAGCAGGCTCTAGCTTTAATTACATTAGGATCCACGTTGGCAGCAACGCTAGTCATTCGCGCTGGGTTAAACTGAATTGTTAGCGTTTCATCACCACATTTAATATCCCGCTTTTTAATTTCACTGAGACTGGCCGCTCCCTTTTTGAGCATCGGCCAATGCTTTAATTGATGCGCAAAAAGTGCCTTTAACAAGGAGGCCTTGGAGTCGATCTCGCCGTAGTCCCTAAGCTCATCAGAGCTTAATATGCGTGTGTTAGTCATTTATTTTAATTCTCTTTTTACTAACTCTTTTCTCTCTAGCAACTCTTTGCTCCTAATCAGATCTTTATAGATATTATTTTTATTCTTCTTTTCTATCGGCAGATTAGCATCGCTATTACCGTCCCATCTTCTGCATAGGTAAAGAGATTCATATATCCGGCTCAACCTAAATCTACGACATATGGCAAGCATCATGGCATAGTCTTCACCATAACTAACATTTTCAAATTTTATCTCCCTGGCAAGAGCGGTAGCTATTGCTCTTGGAGCTCCCAATCCGTGAATTCTAAGCGCATTGTTGTGGCCGTTCTCAGGAGTCCACTCTTTATGATCGATAAGTCCAGGCGGTATATCTTTCAGATCAAAGTTAACTAAATTGTAAGAACCAACGACTGCGGCGCTATGCTCTTCACGGAATTTATCAATAACTTTTTGTAGGACTGAATCAGAGATATAGAGATCATCTGAATCAAGCTGGACAGCAAATTCGCCGCATTCGGGGGCATTAATCCCCTTATTCCAGCAACCACCAATCAGCAGATCGCCCTCTGAAGGTATAATGTGAACTAATTGAGGATTCGATTGGGCAATATCTTGCAAAACCTGGGTGGTGCCATCGGTGGAGTGGTTATCAACAACTATGACATTGAATTTAAAGTTTGTTTTCTGAGTTAAGGCACTTTTTACAGCATCTCCGACCGTTTTTACTCTATCTCGGACCGGAATGACCACGGATGCAGTGACGGGGAAGTTTCCTTTAGAAGCAAAAGGAGCCTTCCTCTCGGGCAGAAAAAAACCGGCCTCTTTTGCAAACTCAGTACAAACCGCCTCTAATTCGATCTGACTGGCTCTATTCTTTGAGTCAACATAAGAGAATTGGTCTTCATATCCCAGTTTTTTAGAGGGAGATTTAACTTCATAAAGATACTTGGATATTCTCACCGGGGGTTTTTTTGCGGATATTCTTAGACGCACTCCGTACCAAGCACCAACCTTTAGCTCAGGCGAATTGGTTATATTCTTTAAAGCAGTTCGAGCTGCCGAGACATTCAGTGCCCATAGTGGTCCAAAATCAAAATCATCTCTTACCGAACCCACTTGATAGTCTATTAGAGGCATTTCAGATGATTTGCCATCAGTAATTTGTTTGTAGTCTGAGTAAGTTAGGTATGTAGCGTCAGCCTTCAGCGGGGCCACCAATGCCTCTAAATCGGTTTTGGTAATTTGAGGTATAGCGCCCTCTTTTAGAACCAACGCCCAGGGTGTTTTGCATGCGGTCAGTATTCCTTGAATTGTTTGACCATCGCCTAATGTTGAACCTGAAACATGACGAAAATTACTACTAGGCCCCTGAGATAACCCATAGGTAATTACTTCAGTAAATAAATTAACTGTCTCAGGTTTTATCTCGGTGAGAGTTGAGACTGGGATTACAAGTGAGAGGTCGGATAATTGCATATGGTAGTTACCTGCGGTGCTGTATAAACTGTTAGGGTAAGTCTAAACAGAAATTTAAATAGCGCAACCGCCCGAGTTAAGGTTTGTAGATTCAGTTTATTATGAGTTTTAAAAGGAACCTATCCTTGAGGAAAATGAAGAGGCTCCACTCTTCGGAGCAAGGGCTTACTATTTTTGAGGCTTTGGTCGCCTTAGCCCTTACTTCGATAATACTCCTTACGCACGCACAAGGGCTAGTCCAGACCCAATCTACTTATTGGAGTAATAGAAGAAATCTTCTAGCCATGCAGCAGGCAGAAGCTCTGCTTGAAAGATTTTCCGTAAAAAATGTATCAACTCTTAGCTCAGCTAATAATCTCACCGAGAATAATTATCTTTATAATGGCATGAGGTTTAATAGAACCGTTACTGTTACGAATGGTTCTCCGGGAGGAAAATTAGTAACAGTAACAGTGACCCCGGTCATTGCCGGAGCAGGCGGCAAGGCCACTATCTCCCGTTTATTGACGGTCTTTGAGGAGTAATGATTAAACGAGCTGCACCCATAAAAAGTACATCTGAACGTGGCTACACCATGGTGATGGTCTTGGTACTGATGGCTCTAACTGCATTTGTGGTACGAGAGGCACTCAAGAGAACTGCTGCTAGTTCGACCATTATTGAAAAATCGCGCTCCCTGACAGCCGACGCCGTTGATGTGGAGGGGGCATTAAACAAGGTTATTGCTCACATGCAAGCCTATTCCAATTGGTACGCGTATCTCTTCAGTAAAGACACATTTTACACTCATTTTGTTAGAATCGATGCTCCAGCCTATGGAGAAAAGGATACTACCTCGACCAGGGTATTAACCATGCTGACTACGGTGGATGATGGTAATGTTGCCTTTCTTAACAACGATACTTCCGTATTTGATTCGGAGACCTTTCCTGTCTGCGTTGATCCCCAAGATGGCTCTACGTATGATTTGAAGGGAGACCTGGCTGCCATTAATTTTGGCACTGCCAAAGTAAGGATTACTTTAATAGGAGCGAATCCTGAAGATCCGGCAGGGGATACTCCGCCAACGCCCACGACAGATTTTAAACCAATTTTCCGCATCGATGCGATGGCTGGAGTAGATAATGGTCCGCATATTTATGCCCTAGTGGAGGGCATTCCTGTTTTAACAGAGGGTGAAGTCGTTACTGATATGTTATTCAGGGTTCGCCAAATTACTACGTCATATCGGTGATTAATAAAGGTTTGCGCAAATTAACGGCTTAGTTAAATTATCATTATGCAATTTAAGAGAATTTTAAAACCTGATTTTTGGTACAAGAAGATTGAGGGGTATGCTGTATCGCCGGTTGAGATTGCCTCCGTACTACTTCTTGTCTTATTAGTTTTTAAACTTACCGCTCATAATCTGGCAGAGTTTAGCGCCAAGTCTTATGATCGGAGAGCTGCGACTGCCTATGCCCAGATTAAAAACGCCGCATATGAGGAGATGAGTTCGCCGACCCCAAAAAATAAATATTTAATGAAGAATATAGTCGGGCCCAAGAGTCTACCGAAACCTCTGTCTAAGATAATACTAGAGAAGGGTTTGAAGCTAAATTATCTTATTAGGGTTTACCAGCCGGGCAAATCAGGTCAACCTAGAGATCAATTAAGATTCGAAATTATGCATGAAAAAGGCGGGCATATTTATCGATATACAGAGATCCGGGGAAATATCCTTGAGCAGGTTGTAAAAAAGATGGTGCTAGATGACTGACGAGATCAAAGAAAAGGTAAAACCCATCAATCGAATAGATTTAGGTCCTGCCAGTGGAGATGAGGTGGTAGGCGAACTCAATCTAAAAGACTCTCTGAAATATAAGGAGATGGTTAGCCAGAGTCTTGAGCGGTATGGAGATAAAAAAGAGGCTCCGACTGGTCTAAAGAAAATCGAGGAGGTGGTACCGTGGAGCATTCATACCTGTAAGATTTTCGGAACCACCTGGTTTAATGTAATAGTCTACGTGGTAGTGGCAAATATTTTAGTGTCAGCTTATTTTAGTATTACCTCACTCGATTCAATCACAGGGGTAGAGGCTGAGAAGCAGAGAAATGAGATGTTTGTGGGAGTGGAGGAAGATTTGGCCCCATTCAAGCAATTTATCGGGCTGTCCCCAGCCGTAGCCGATGAGGAATACTCCAGTTTTATTAGAGCCCTGGCAGCTTTAAATACATACTTTCCGACCCAACTATTTGAAAAGACCGATTATTTTGTTGAAGACGGTTTTACGTTCCATCCGGGCGGACTGTCATATAGCGATCCACAGTAAATTCCCCCTATAGAGCCCTACAAAAAATGACGATTCCTACCTAGGGAACTAGGACATTTTGTTAGATTTTTACTTTTTTCGAGTTCGATGTGAAAGCGATAGATCCGCTAGTGCGGTTTCTTCACAAACATGGATTGTTAGCATCCATACCGGAGGCGTCCGACCTTGTGACCGGAGGTAAGGGGATGATCTCTCATCTAGCATCAAAAGGTTTGCTAGATGAAGAGCAAGCGATCGCATTATTGTCGGAGAAGCTTGGTGTAGAAATCATAAATCTTGATGATGCTAATATTCAAGACAAAATGAATGTTAATGAATTTAAGATGGCGATTGAGCCAGCATTCTGTAGGCATCATCAATTTGTTCCTTTAAGAAAAACCCCTGCCGGAATCTTAGTTGCTGTTGCGAATCCCCTAAATCTAGATTCTCTTCAAGCGATTGAATTTGCACTATCAAGCCCAATTAAGCCCATGATCGCAAAAGAGAACCAGATCAATGATGTTATTGAGCGATACTGGACTAGCTCATTGAATGAAGCTCTAGCTGCCGCTGGTGCTGAAGATTACGGCGAAATTGAAGTTATTAGAGGTGGCGGTAAAAAAGAAGAAGAAACTGAGTATAATGCTCAGGACGTTGCTCCTATCGTAAAATTAGTCAATGAAATTCTAGTTGATGCGATCAGCGTTAGCGCTAGCGATATTCACATTGAGCCTACAAAAAATGTAGTTGATGTCAGATTCAGAATCGACGGTATGATGCAGAAAGTTATTGAGATACCGAAGAGGCTACAGCCATATCTAATCTCCAGAATTAAAATTCTCGCCACAATGGACGTATCTGAACGGAGACGTCCTCAAGATGGTCGTCTCGGTGTGAAGCTTGGTAGCAACAGCATCGATATGCGTGTATCTACCATTCCGACTTCCTTCGGTGAGAAGATAGTGCTCAGAATTTTGAGAAACGATTATTATAAGCTGCAGTTCTCTGATCTCGGATTGCCAACGGCACTAGAGTTTAAAATAAAGCAGCTTCTGACCAGTCACTCAAAGTTGCTTCTGGTAACTGGCCCTACTGGTTCAGGTAAAACCACAACACTTTACACCGCCATTAATCAGATAAGAGACGGCAAAAAGAACATTACCACCGTAGAGGATCCTATCGAGTATAAGTTTGATGGCGTCAATCAAATTCAGCTCAACAGAGCTATCGATGTAACCTTCGCATCGGCTCTCAGATCTATTTTGAGACAGGACCCTGACGTCATCATGATCGGAGAGATTCGTGACCAGGAAACAATAAATATCGCCTTGCAAGCGGCACTTACTGGTCACTTGGTACTCTCAACTTTGCACACAAATGACGCACCGAATGCTATTACTCGTATTAGTAACTTAGGAGCGGATCCATTCGTTGTGTCGCAATGTTTGGCGGGAATTTTGGCTCAAAGGCTAGTTAGAAAGATATGTACTCACTGCTCTCAGCCTGCCTCAGAGCATGATATTGAATCCCTTAGGGAGTACTTAAATGTCTATAAGATTGATCCGTCCATGGTTAAACGCGCTGTCGGATGTGATCGCTGCTTCCAAACTGGGTACAAGGGGCGAGTCGGTATTTATTCCTATCTTGAAATTACACCTGAGATTTCAAATTTGATAACTGAGAGTGCCTCGATTGATGACCTTATTTTGGCGGCTCGTCAATCTGGATATGAATCTCTGGATGAGGCGGCAGCTTCTAAGCTTCGACTGGGCATCACTACTTTTGAGGAAGTAAAGGGTTTTCTAAGTCTTGAGGCCAAAGCTCGGAGAGATAACTCATTATCTTGGCAGCCGACTGCTCAGGCATCGGTCCTGAAGCCAGTGGATCATCAAAATACCCGTATTTTATTGATTGATGATAGTGAGCAGGTGCGAAAGTTGCTCAAGATAGTGCTTGAGAAGGAGAAGTTCCAGGTTGTTGAAGCTGAAAATGGTCAGATCGGACTTGATAGGGTCAAAGACTCGATGCCAGATGTGGTGCTGTGTGATTTATCCATGAACATTATGAACGGAGAAGAGTTTCTCTCCAAGATGAAGCAAACTTCTAATACCAAGGGCATCCCAGTGATTATGTTGACCGGTGATGCCACAGAGCAGAATGAGACAAAATTCCTAGAGATGGGCGCAGTGGATTTTATCTCTAAAAAAAGTTCACCAGGTGTTTTGGTTAGAAGAATTAGAAAAGCGATTACCGGAGGAGTGCCTTTATAGCTGAATAATATGGTCAAGCCAAACGGACCAAAAAATTCGGACAAAAAGGGCGATCAGAAGATCGAGACGGTGGATCTACGCAAGGCCGGAGCTGGCCCTTGGAGTCCTAAAGGCCGCCGAGTAATGATCGTTTCAAACAGGCAGGCTTTAAGAGACATTCTTCAAAAAAATATGTCAGAGCTGGGCTATGAAGTGAGAACAGCTTCAGGCTCCTTAGAAGCCCTCAAAATAATTAAATCAACAGAGATAGAGTTGCTTGTTTTAGAATCAGTAATAGACGGCGAAACCTGCTGTGAGTTGCTCAACTTAGTTGAGAATGTATCCAAGAGCAAAATTTTAGCCTCTATAATTATCTGTGAAGATACGGCCGAAAAGTCGCTCGAGATGCCAAACATGCAGATGAAGAATCTCTGTGTTGCCAAGTCTAACCTCTCCACGGACATCTTAAAAAAGACAGCTCGTCAGTTGTTAGATGTTAATTATTCCGAGCAAGAGGAGTCAGAGACAAAAATCCGCGGCAGAGTGATGATCTGCGAGGGTATCAAGCAACGCGCAGAAGAGCTTTTCAAGATTCTTGCTGATAGTGGATTGGATATCGTTACAGCACCAAATATTACAGAAGGAATCCAGAAGACCAGGTCTACCTTGCCAGACGTAATTATTGTGGGGGCTGAAGTCGATGGTGGGGGCGCTATCGCGTTCATCACACAGATAAAAGAGAACAAAGCGCTTGAATCAATCCCATGTTTAGTACTTTGCGATGAGAAGAGTTCAACAAAAATAAGGCCTGAAGCCTTTGCTGCTGGTTCCTTGGGCTGCGTCTCTTATCCTCTTATAAAAGATGAGGTTTTGGCTCAAGTAGGGGTCATGACCAAGCTCACTCAAACACTTGCGACCATGCAAGAAAGTGCAGTTTCACTGGCTGTTTCTAACTTTGAGTTAGTAGAGACTCGTGCACTGCTTGAGGAGAAGACTCAACAACTTGAGCGTAGTAGCAGCTTTAAGTCAGAGTTTTTGGCTAAGATGAGTCATGAATTAAGGACGCCACTAACAGGCATGTTGGGTTTTGCGCAGCGTCTTATGGAGATGTCTCCAGCTGATCCAAATCACAAAGAGGCGGTATCAACTATCATGCGGAATGGAGATCACCTCTTAGATCTGATTAATGATGTTCTTGATTTATCAAAGATAGAAGCTGGTAAGCTTGAAATTACTCCTCAGTCATGCTCGCCAGTGGATATCTGCTACGATGTTAAGGCTTTGATGCAGATCAGGGCAGAACAAAAAGATCTCTTTATTGCCATTGAGGCCAGCGAGGAGATTCCGGAAATAATAATCAGTGATCCGATGAGAGTTAAGCAGATTATTCTAAATCTCGTTGGTAATGCCATTAAATTTACGCAACGAGGCGGCGTTCGTATCGTTTTAAGTTGCGATAAGAATGCTGAGACCTTGCAATTCCAGGTAATAGATACAGGAATTGGAATGAGCGCCGAGGCTAAAAATAAGCTTTTCCAGGCCTTTGTGCAGGGCGATACCGATGTGACCCGCAAATTTGGCGGCACAGGACTAGGTTTAACAATATCTCTTCAGCTTGCGGAGCTTCTGGGAGGCTCTATTACGGTAGATAGTATTCAGGGCATGGGTAGCTCCTTTAAAGTTTCAATTAAAACAGGCCCGCTCTCTTCTACTAGATTCCTCAATCCAACTGAGGTAGCACAAGATCGCTCACGAATTATTAATCAAGAAAACTTTGAGAGTGTAAGATTATCCGGTCGCATACTGATTGCTGAAGATAATCAGGATAGTCGCAAAGTACTAGAATACTACTTGAAGAAATCTGGAGCAGAGATAGTTTTTGTAGATAATGGCATGGAGGCTGTAAATAAAGCCATCTCCGAATCACCTGATGTGGTGATGATGGATATGCAGATGCCCGTTTTAAATGGATACGACGCTACTCATAAGTTGCGAGAGCAGGGATTTACCAAACCGATTATCGCGATAAGTGCGAACGCTTTGGATACTGAGGTCCGTAAATGCATGGATGCAGGTTGCAGTCATGTTCAGCCAAAGCCTTTTAATTGGGTCTCTTTATTCTCGGTATTATATGAATTTATTGGCGCACCAGAGGAGCAGGCCGAGCCAGTAGAGGCTGCTCCGGCCACTCCAGTCAGGGAGACAGTGGTGTTGGAGCCGAAGCAAGAGCCGATGCGTGCTCCAGAGAAGCGCTCTAAGAGTAGGCCGCCGCCGATTGAGGATGAAGCTGAGGCGCTTCTTGCTCCGGTGGTGTCGGAATTGTTCGACGAGGCTCCAGATCTAAGGCCGCTCATAGTGGATTTTGTGCAGGGATTAGATCCCTACAGGATAGCCATCAAGAATGCTGTAAAGGCGAAGGATTGGGCAGGGCTCAAACAGACAGCCCATGATCTTTCAGGCATAGCAGGGATGTATGGTTATAACGAGACTAGTGAGGTTGCTAAAAATCTCCGTCTCGCTTGTATGCAGAAAGAGATCGACACCATTAGAAATCTCAGCGCTGAGTTATTAACGTTACTCGATCGAATGAAGTATGGTTTGCCTCTAATGAAGGGCGAGGAGAGATATTCAGAACCAGTAACAGAGGAAACCGCTGTAATAATATCTGAACTCGTAACTCTGAGCCCAGATCTTTTACCTCAGGTCCTAGAATTTATTGATAGCCTCGGGGGCGTGGTAGCCAAGATTAATAAGGCTCACCAAGCAAGCAACTGGAAAGAATTGAAAGATACCTGTAACGAAGCGGCTGGAACAGCACAGCTGTTTGGATATCCGAAGCTGGCGGAATTAAATCAAGCCATCGAGACGGCTGCTAGAGAAAAGGATTCCACCGTTGTGTCTGAGAAGCTTAAAGAGCTCTTGATAGTTAAAGAAGCCATAGAGCGAGGCAAAGAGCAGATATCCTCTTGAGACTAAAGAGCGCACGGCGTAACCTGCTAGCCGTGATATGTCAGAATTTACCGTTGCCCTCATAATAGGAATAATTGAAGGACTCACTGAGTTTTTGCCGGTCTCTAGTACTGGGCATATGATCCTTGCCGGTGAGCTTATGGACTTTAACGGTGGTAAGGCTTCAACCTTTATGGTGTTCATTCAATTGGGCGCTATCCTGTCCGTTGTGGTTCTTTATCGAGATCGTTTTTTAAATTTGCTTAAACCCTCTGCACAGGGATTTGGGGGATTGTCAGGGATTAAAATTCTACTCTTAGCCTGCTTGCCAGCATTGGTGGCGGGAGCTTTGTTGCATAAGTATGTAAAGAGCTATCTTTTTACTCCAACCACTGTTGCATTAGGGTTAATTGTTGGTGGCTTGGTGATGATTTGTATCGAGAGAGTTAGTTTAAAGATTGAGATCAAGACCCTGGATGAAATCTCTCCATTAGCAGCTTTTAAGGTCGGCATCTTTCAAACTATATCCCTATGGCCAGGAATCTCCCGCTCTGGCAGCACTATAATAGGCGGAATGTTGCTGGGATTGGATAGAAAGGCTGCTGCGGAATTCTCATTTTTGGTGGCTGTGCCAATAATGATAGCAGCTACGGGATACGATCTTTTAAAGAGCCTAGATCAGTTATCTAGCGCCGATGTGCCATTTTTTGCGGTAGGATTTGCGACCGCATTTTTATCAGCCATGGTTGCCATAAAGTTCTTCGTAGCATTTGTCTCAAAATACAAGATGACTAGCTTCGGTGTTTACCGAATAATTATTGGGATTTTAACCTTAATCTTTATTAAAGAGGTTGGAGGCTGATCTGGCTTCCGATTCTAGGCTTAGCATAAGTAGCCCAAGCATTGCCTCCTCGCTGGAAGACCTCCCAGAATCTGCTGTCGTGACCGCTACTGCCTGGTGCAAAGGCTATATCACCTTCGTCCACATTGAAGCTTCCAGAAGCAATCGTGGCCACTCGGACTACACCATTTATTTCAACTTTAATTTTTTGACCTGACTGAAGATTGGCTATTTCAGCGTCCCCATCTCTAAAGGTTGTTTTGAGGTTGCCAAAAGAATCTATATATCCAACAACACCGTGAGGTGGTGGTGGAATGACTTTAAGAGGATCTAACTTTTTGCCTTTAAAATCGAATTCCCCTTTTGCAACCTTGCCCACTACAGGAGGGAATATATCTCGAGATCTAAACTGACTGCCGCCCTTCTCTACGTTAGCAGTCCAGAGTCCTTCGAAGGCTTCTCTGACAAAAGATAGAGAGTAGCCACTATTTACAACCACAATTGGTACGCCAGTCTTTAGGATTCCGTATACAAGACCCTCGCCCTCGTTGTTTTTACGAGGTTTGCTTCTATCCCGTCTTGGGGCGCTATTGGCATATATAATAGTTTGAGGAGCTCTCAGAGATTCATCCTGAAGACCGAGCTGAGCGACTATAAAGCCTGCAGCAATCGTGTCGAATGAGTCAACCGAGGTTGCATGCCAATCCCACCCGGAGGGAAGGTGTCTAGCAAGAGCGGATATCATTTCGGAGAAGGCGAGGTCACCTGCTCCGTAGTCAGCGACAACGTGCACAAGTTTCATATTAATCTCTGATTATAAAGGAACGGTTTGAGCCCCGTACTATACACTTTTCGGGGAGCTAATAAACTAGTGGCGGTATACTATTGGTTTACTTGCTCCGTAGTCGATCCAATGAGATAGCGCAGGCGGATCTAACCGATAAATGGTTGTATTCCCCAGGTCCTTCAATTGGTTCGAGGGTGATGTTAGCTCTGGCCATTAATTCATGCCCCATGCCCCAACCTGTACCGAACATAAGAATGTAAGAATCATCGCCAGATTCCATGTCTTTTCTGAATCCCGAATAAGAAATTCGATTCGGACCATTTTTTGCTGAGGTGGCAACAAGCTTAGGTAGCTTTCCAGTCTCAGCCTCAACCTGCATGATTATTTCCTCTAGGTCAGATGCTATGACCAAGAAAGACATAGCCTCTTTTCTATCAGCGTTGTAAGTGGAACCAAATCCTGAAAGCCAGTGAGTTTGGAGCCTTTTGGCCAGCTTTCGCATGGCAGGAGTTGAGTGAACAACGAAGAGCTTTTCCGCACCGAAGGTGCGACTGCTTCTGGCCATATCCTGCATATCATTCAGGGTTAGGGAGGTGGTGACAGCCTTTCCGGTTTTATCAACCATGCCATCATGAAGAAGGGCCACGTAAAGTTTAGAGCTCATTTAAGACTTCTCCTTTAAGTCAGGGCGGCGAGCGGCAGTTATCTCCGCTGATATTTTAGCCCTCCACTTTTCTATCTCTTTATGGTCTCCCGAGAGAAGTACCTCTGGCACTTTAAGGCCTCGATATTCAGGGGGGCGGGTATATTGGGGTGCTTCTAATTTATTTTCTGAGAACGACTCATGCACCGCAGACTCGGCATTTCCAATGACGCCGGGCAGAAGCCTAACAGTGGCCTCTATTATCGCCATGGCTGCTACTTCGCCCCCTAGCATGACAAAGTCTCCCAGAGAGAGCTCTTCGTCGACCACAAGCTGCGAGACTCTCTCATCGATTCCCTCATACCGCCCACAGATAAATATCAGCTCTTTTTCTTGAGAGAGCGCCACTGCCTTATCCTGGTCAAAGCGCTTGCCGCGCGGTGAGAGTAGTATAACCTTTGCTTTTTTTAGCTCTTTCTTTGAGGCTTCAACGGCGTCCACGATAGGTTCAGGTTTCATTACCATACCGGCACCACCGCCATAAGGAGTATCGTCAACTTTGTGGTGAGGAGGCTTTGCAAAATCTCTGAAATTATTAAGAGCTAAGCTTATTGCCCCACTGTCTAAGCTTTTTTTGATTAATGTGGAATTGATAAATCCAGAAAATATCTCGGGGAATATTGAGAGTATGTGAATCTTCATAACCAGAACAAAGCCCCACTGTCTAAACGGATCCCCAAAAACTTTAGCGCCCCTTTGAAGGGGCGCTAGAGAGGCTATAAGACCGGCTAATTACTTCTTAGCCTTAGTTGCCTTGGCGGCTTTCCCACTTAGGCGAGCCTTTCTCTTCTTGCGAGCAGCTTGAATCTTCTTTCTTACGTTATCTTCACGCTTCTCGATCAAACCAGGAATGGCATCCTTAATTAACTTTCTGCTTACGCCCTTAACGATAGCGCCAACACCGATCCAGTACTTGATGCGCTCTTCCTTCAGATTAACTGCAGGAGGCTCTACCTTTGGATTGAATGTGCCAAGGATCTCTATAAACTTACCATCGCGCTTGTTTTCATGATTGGTAGCGACAAGTCTGTATTGAGGGCTCTTTGTCCTACCGTGTCTTTGTAATCTAATTGTTGCGGCCACGGATTCTCCTTAAATCCTGAAAATGTTTTCCCACACTACAAGCCAGCTCGCCGAAAATTATCGGGATTTCTGAAAGGCTCAAGTGGTTTAAAATAGAGGGGAAAATTATATCACCCAGCATCTGAAGTCAAACAGCAGGAGGTATCTGGGTCCTTGTGGGGCAAAAAATAAGGTTTTGTGAGCACTAAAACCCCCAACCTAGAGGGGGCTATGGTTTATATTTAATCATATCAAGCGCTTATGCGAGTCACCTGAGATTCTAGACTCTCGGTCCGAGCCAGTCCCGTTGGCTCCACCACCCATCTGATGTGGTCTGAAAATTTCAAAGACTCTACTGCTCGCACTAGACCATGGGGTGAATTGGGGGGGCCTATACTTGCTAAATGGCTCTCGATCTTAAATCGACATGAGTTTTTAGTGGTACCCAGGGGGCCATCAAAATAGGAGATACCGATAAAATAAAATATTTCATCAGATAGCGTGCACAAGTGAGCCGCGATGTCTCTTCTTGTTTGAGCAAATGCCATGGCGCAGGCGATAGATGAGACCTTAGGTGATGTTGTGAACTGCCTCCCCGCAAGGGATGTTTTTATATCAGCGGTATTAGCTTTTGCGTACTCTATGTCTTCTTCAAAAGCAGACTCCGTCAAAACTATCTCTGCTCGTGGTTCATTGGCGGCAGTCAGCATAAGACCAACTGGCTCTTCGTAAACCTTGCCACAGATATCTCCGATTGGATAATTCATCGGAGGTGTGGATCCGATTGGATAATTCATCGGAGGTGTGGATTCGAGCACGGAATCTCTCATGATGGAACGGAGTGGTGCTAGAGTTCTAGAAGATCCTAAGATCTGTAATTGCAGCAAGGCACTCGCTGCCATTCCCTTTTTTTGACAGCTACCCAAGCAAATTGGCTGAATAGACTCTTCTTTGTTTTGCAGATCTTCCCGAGGAGTCGTAGTCGGAATCAGATGAAGTGAACGAACACACAGAGAGAAAATTTGCGCCCTAAATACATCTGATTGGATACCGAATTGCCCCCGAGTAGCTGCTAGATCTAGGTATCTTTGTTGCAGAGCGATAATTTTCTGATCCGAGCTTGATTGATTTAGATTCAGAGAGAAATCCCAGCTCTGATGTTCCCGTTCAGGCTCAAAATCCTCTGGTTGTAGGGGATCGGTCGACATATGGCCTTGAGCTTACCACAAAGTTACGATGCTCTGAAGAGAAACTTCATCGTATGTATACCTAGATAACTCCGCGTTACTTCTTGATCCTCGCCTGCAGAGCCTCTTTCTGGGCGGTGATAAACTCATCCTCGATTTTTGCAATTATCGGCGACACATCTTGGCTAATCTTATGCCCAGATGGGAAGGATGTATTTGTGACTTCCTCTAGCGCTGCTTCTTCTATCGAGGAGTTGAATCCGAGCTGAGCCCACATCTTTTGCGATACTCCTGGAACGTAAGGTGTCAGCATTAATGCGATCGCTTTAATGCCAATAGATACTGAATATAAAGAGCCGTGCGCTTTAACAGGATCTTCTTTTCGGGCCCTCCACGGAGCCTGTTCTTGGAAGTACACATTCAGTTTGCGACCTAGATCGATTACTGCCCCCAGGGCAACTTTTGCTAAGCCCTGATTGAGATTCTTGCAGTATTCTGAGTATGCCGAGGTAATCATATCTGCCACTGCAGCATCGCACTTGGCTCCATCAGGTCCGATCATTCCCTCGTAATTTTTATTAATAAAGCTCAAACACCTATTGGATAGATTGCCTACAGTGTCTGCAAGCTCAGTATTAATTCTTGATTGGTACTCGTCCCAATAAAAATTAGAATCGCTTGTTTCAGGTAAGATTGTTGCTAAGTAATATCTCAGATTATCAGCTGGAACTATCTTTAGTGTCTCATCAAGCCAGAGAGCGTAGTTTCTACTTGTAGAAAACTTCTCGCCCTCAAGATTTAAGAATTCGTTTCCGGCTACTAAATCAGGCAGAACATATCGGCCATCGCCCATTAATATGCACGGCCAGAAAACTGTGTGGAATATGATGTTGTCTTTGCCGATAAAGTGAACAAGGTGCGAATTTTTATCTTCCCAGTAGTGCTTCCATTTATCAGGCTGCCCTTGTCTTATGGCCCAATCTTCGCTGGCCGAGATGTATCCAATCGGCGCATCGAACCAGACATACAGAACTTTATCTTTCGCCTCTGGTAGAGGCACTGGCACGCCCCAATTTAGATCGCGTGTAATCGCCCGCCCGGTGAGCTCTGCCTTAAGCGGCTGAAAGGCGTATCCCAAAACGTTTTTGCGCCACGGAATCTCACCAGTCTGTTTGGATTCAAGCCAGGCCCTGAGCTTTGGCTCTAGCTTTTGAAGTTCAAAATGCCAATGGGTTGTCTCTTTAAGCGTAGCTTTCGTTGTTTTGCAAAGCTGACAGATAGGGTCCATCAATGCCTCTGGCTCATACCAAGATCCACACTTCTCGCATTGATCTCCTCTGGCGCCACCCTTGCCGCAGGTTGGGCAACTGCCGATTACGTATCTTTCAGGTAAAAACTGATCGCAAGAGGCACAGTGAAGCCTCTTCTCGGTCTTTTTCTCTAGCAATCCGTTCTTCTGTAAATTTAAAAAGAAATCTTGAGACCGCTTAGCATGGCATTTATGAGTTGTGCGCGAAAATATATCGAATTTAATGCCACACTCTTCAAGGCTGTCTTTAATTATCTTGTGATATTTATCAACCACGGCTTGTGGTGTAATTCCTTCCTCTTTTGCCCTAAAGGTAATTGCAGCGCCGTGCTCATCAGAGCCACACACAAAGTGCACATCGTGGCCCTGCATTCTGCGATACCGGGCGTAAATGTCTCCTGGTAGATACGCTCCAGCTAAGTGACCTAGATGAAGTCCCCCATTTGCATATGGTAAAGCGCAGCAGACTATAAATTTTTCACCGGTATTTTTTCTCACGATATTCTCTCTGAATAAAAACTATTTAAGACCTTTCATTAAGTTTGATAGCCCCGACATTCCGCCACCGAGCTTGCCACCTAATCCGCCCATGCCTTTCATTAGACCGCCGAGCCCCATCTTTGAAATTTTACTCATCATATTCTTCATCTCTAAGAACTGCTTCAAGAGGCGATTTACCTCTTCTACTGATGTACCCGAGCCCGCAGCGATTCGCTTTCTTCGGCTACCGTTAATTATGCTTGGATTATCCCGTTCGCCCGGAGTCATGCTCAAAATTATGGCCTCAGTGCGCTTCATCTCTTTCTCAACTACGGCCGGATCGATTTTATCAGCCATTTTACCCATGCCTGGGATCATCGAGACTATCGAGCCCATATCTCCCATCTTTTTAATCATGCGGAGCTGTCCAAGAAAATCCTGGAGTGAGAATGTGTTCTTCTTTATTTTTTTCTGGAGCTCTAAGGTTTCATCAACGTTTATTTCTTTGGCGGCTTTCTCAATCAGAGTCAGCACATCTCCCATGCCAAGGATTCTTGAAGCCATTCTCTCAGGATGAAAAACTTCAAGCGCCTCGCTCTTCTCTCCAATACCGATAAATTTAATCGGTTTGCCTGTTACAGCTCGCATTGAGAGAGCCGCGCCACCCCTAGCATCACCATCTAATTTAGTAAGAATCAGACCATCGAGCTCAAGTGCTGCATCAAAGCCTTTGGCGACATTAACCGCCTCCTGACCAGTCATGGCATCTACAACCAGGAGGATCTCATGCGGTTGCACCGCCCCTGAGATATCCGATAGCTCACTCATTAATTCCTGATCTATCTGCAACCTTCCGGCTGTATCGAGAATCATCACATCAAAAGCCCCTTTTTGAGCCATCTCAAGGGCATCTTTTGCTATCACCACAGGATCTGACTCTGGCTTTGTATCAAAAACCTGCACTCCGATTTGTCGAGCAAGGGTCTTTAACTGTTCAATCGCAGCGGGACGATACACGTCGGCTGGCACTAGTAGCACTCGCCGCTTCTCTTCTGTCTCAAGATATCGGGCCAGCTTTGCAGCGGAGGTGGTTTTGCCAGAGCCTTGAAGACCGACCAACATTATAATCGCAGGAGGCGCTACTTTTATATTAAGCTCTGCAGCCTGCGATCCCATCATCGCAATCAGCTCTTCATGAACGAACTTTATTACCTGCTGCCCGGCTGACAAAGACTTTAGGATATCCTCGCCCTTAGCCTTAGCGGCGACCTTCGCTGTGAAATCCTTCACTACGCCGTAATTAACATCCGCCTCAAGAAGTGCCATCCGCACCTCTTTCATGGCAGTCTCAATGTCGCTCTGGTTTAGGGTGCCGCGGCCCGTTATCTTTTTGAATACTGCATCTAATTTTGATTGTAGTGACTCGAACATTTTACGCCTCTAAACAGGCATAAAGTCTACTGCAATAACAGCTGTTTTGTCATCAGTGGCGGTAGTGAATTATTTTATTAGATCCTGAGCTCGTTTGGAGACGCCAATAGCTCCCAGAGCCAAATTTGGGTTCTTGCCGATTGATAAGCTAGCTTTTTTTGCCATCTCGGCGGCCTGTTCTACGTCACGCACCATAACAAAGGATGCTTCGTTGTTCTCTACTGCTATTTCGCCGAGATCGATCGCTTTTTTTATCTCTAGAGCAGTGGTCCGAATATTTGAGGTTAGGGATTCTATTTCTTGTTTTGTTTTATTTAATAAATCCTCTTCAAGTTTTGATCCCTTAAGGGAACTCAGCCCCGATTCAATCTGTGCTGACGGTTTTTTAAGATTGGAGAGAGATTCGTGAAGTTTTTCTTCAAAATCATTTATTTTTGGGTCGGTGGAATGGCTACGGGGAACAGGAGTGTCAGCGATTTTAGCGATCTCGCGAGCAAGCTCCTGAGCCTCCACTTGTAACTTGCCCAGGCGCTCCACGCTATCAGCCTTACTTGCTTGAGAGGTGATTCCGGATATCCCGTCTAACAAGGATGTGATTTCATCAGTATTTCTAATGGCAAGATTAATCTCCTCGAGGACTTTATGGATCTGATTACGATCACCAGCTTTTTTTGAGGACACATTTATTGAAGCTGCCTCTGAGGGTTGGGATCCCGCCTCAATTGATGCCGCAACTTTCAGTTTTTTCTTTTGGGAGGATTGCTGATCGCCCATCGGATTTTTATTTGGGGCGCGATCTCCGATTTTCCTTACATCTTCCATGGCAAAAATTCCGTTTAAAGCCTACGACTCAAGCAGACCCAACCAGTTGGCAAAAGCATATGAAAGGACTCAATGTCCTTGTAAGTGATATCGGCACCTTTGAGGGTGATCTTTAAATTTCGCGGCACTAAAATAAGTCCCGTTATATTGGAGGGTTATAAACACCTATAAGTGAGTAGGTATTAGGCATCATGTCGGGTTATCGCCTTATAGGAGATAATATAAGTGGTGCTAATTTGACACGCCGTGTTAAGATAAGAGGGTTAGGGGACGACTTTCACTAGAGATAATTTGGAAGCTGGGATGAAAGAACTATTCAGGAAGATTAGAGGAATTTCATTTTTAGAGGCGGTTTTAGTTCTGCCGCTGCTACTTATACTGTTATTAGCGGCCATTGATCTTGTCTGGTACGTCACCGTTTATGTGTTTTTGAGTTACGGCGCAAATATGGCCGTAGACTATGCTTCAAAAATTCGGGTTGAAATTGATACGACCCTGGGTAATTGCATAACCAATCCAACTGAATGCAGTGATTATAGAAGAAGAATTGTAGGGATCTTAGACAAAGCGGAGCAGATCGCGTTAATGGTGGCGGCTCCCGCTAATACCGGGCCAGCAGGCAACTCGACCTCGGCGAAAACGCAGTTAGTTCCTTTTAGAATGTATGAACAATCCCAATATTCAAGTGGTTCTAATCAATCAGGACTTAATCCTTTAGAGAAGAGCGCATTCTTCTTGCGTCCAGGTGAGATTGTAATTCGAGATCCACAAAATCGGTACGGAGTAGGAGATCAAGAGATCCATCCACTGAGACCTTCTGGCGCGGGTTTAAAGCAGGGCTGGCCTCAAACTGAGTACAACGAAAACTGGGAGATACTTTTGAGAGATAATCCATTAGTAGTTGGATTCTATGCACAGTATCAGAGCTTTCTTCCTTTTATCCCCAAGATGACAATTAAGGTGGCGCAGTTTGCCTACAGAAGAGTGCCTCCTCCAGCATTTTCGGCCGCTCCATTCTGTGGAAACGGAATTTGTGAAATCTCTGAAATTGGTCCACCAGGCGTTTGCTGCGAGCCGGATTGCTCATGTCCGACCGCTGGCGTTGGTGGTGGTAGCGTATCTGGTGGCGCAGGTGTAGCGGGCGGTGCCGTTACAGGAGCCGGAGTAGGAGGCGCAGGCCCCAGCGCCGGTCCAGGCGCGATTATTATCGCCGGCGCTACTACTGGCACAGGTGTAACTGGAACGGGAGTAACGGGCACGGGTGTAACTGGCACAGGCGTAACTGGAACGGGAGTAACGGGCACGGGTGTAACTGGGACAGGTGTAACTGGAACGGGTGTAACTGGTACAGGTGTAACAGGCACAGGCGTAACTGGGACGGGAGTAACTGGCACAGGTGTAACTGGCACAGGTGTAACTGGGACAGGTGTAATAGGCACAGGTGTAATAGGCACAGGTGTAATAGGCACAGGTGTAACTGGAACGGGAGTAACGGGTGGTGGGCCTGTATGCGGTAATGGGGTACTCGAGGCGGGTGAGCAGTGTGAGTCTGTCGAGAATTGTATGGCTTACGAGGGTTTAATAGCTCAGTGTAACAACTGCAGTTGTACCTATTACGAGGAAAATAATCCCGGCGTAAGCGGTGGAGTGGCTGGAACAATTGTGGCTCCTGGAATAATTGTGGCTCCTGGCATAATTCAAGGGGGTGTTGCGGAGGAGGGTAATGGCGATGTTGTGGGTACTTCGTGTATTCCCTCATGTGTTAACAATATGTGCGATTGCTCCGTGGGTAATGTAGGAACGTGCGGTGCGGTGGCTGAGTATCAAAACTGCCCTTTTCATGAGGAGCCTCAACCGCGCTCTAGGTGGTGTGGGCCAGTTTGCCCTGGAGGTAACTGTTGCGGCTCTAAATGTCCAGTGACCTGTCCGCCCGCAAATGTTGAGCCAGAACAGTCGATTGAACAAGTAGAGAATTCTAGGGTGCAGGTGCAACAGTTTTGAGCTCTGGTATATTTTTTTAGAGGTATTTTTCAATTGTAACGAAAGGAGGTCATAAATCGGTGTATTTTCAGTGACTTAAATTTGGTCACGCCGCTTTTAAGTATGGCGGCTAAAAATGGTCTAAATATTGCTATTATTTTATGAGCAATAAGCTCGGAGGGTTTTGTATGTTAAACATATTAAAATTGCTGTTAGTTATAATAAGTATTTTTAGCTTGGAATTGGCGACGGCTCAAGAAAAAGTGGCAGCAAAGTTAGTCATCAATTCAACGGCACCACCAACTTTGCTCTTTGGTACATATGAGGGCAAAAGTGCCGATGGAGGGGAGAATCATGGAGATTTTGTTTATAAGTATCATAAAAATCCGAATGATCCAGAGGAAAATAAAGACAAGGTCGGACTATGCATCTTCATTAATCGGAATAATCAAATAAGTGGACCCGAAAAATGTCCAAGAAATCTAAAACGTTAATTTAAGTTAGGAGAGGTGCTCTCATGACAATTAAAAACCTTTTGACTCTTTCACTTTTCATCTTTCTACCATTGCAAGTAGCCGCTCAATCATCCTTCGACGATTTTTGGGCAGCCGACCTCTATTTGAAATGTGACGATCCACCTCACACGGTAAATTTAGGAGCTGGCCGAAGAATAACTCTAGATGGAATTGAGGTTGAAATAACGAACTCAGATTATGCTAAAAACCCAGATGGCACGCAAGACAAAACTAGAGTCGAGGCAGAGGTTAAAAAAGCTAATGGAACTACAGTAGTAAAGGTATTTTCTTTTGACAGAGGCGTATTAGTAGCCAACAATCCTTAATCACGAACGGAGATTTTTAACAGTTATCGAGGTAAAATATGTTTAAAGGTATTGAAAGTTTTCTGGTTGTTTTAACGACAAGCCTATTGTTCCCTGTTATGAATATTGCTCAAGCCGAGCCGCCCAAAACAGCAAAAATTTATAGTTCTGATGGTAAGTTGATTTGCGAGGCAGATGTGATCAAAAAAACAAAAAATGATGACGGCACTTATTACGTTAGGGCAAAGGATAATAAGAAGGGTAAAAAAAAGGAAGAACGAGAAACCTACGTTTTGGATTGGAACGAGCCACACGGCTTTGTGAATCCGGGGTCTACATGCGGCACGAAGGATTTGGAGAACAGCGGTTGTATAGGAGTTGCTAATTGCCACCCACCGACTGACGGCCAAGTAGCTTGCGTTAATTGCCGGTGTGAATACAGTTGATGGATTAGTAATCGTTTCCATCCACCTTACCCCGCAAAAACAACCCATACGTCAGCGGGAAGTTCAAAAACGCCCAGATGTTTAGTAGCAGGGCGTTGGAGAGGTGAAAAATAATTCCGCCGATCATCCAGAGCTTTTGATACTTTTTATTGAACAGCATGAACCAAGCTGTTAGCTCAAAGAATATAACCATAAGCAGCATAATATCGTACCAGCCCATCTGGAGTCCTTGGCGCGCCAGCCAGAATGATAATGGCGAGCTCCAGTCAGCCATGAGAGCTGTGTAAATAACTTCGCCGCCGTTCCACGCCCCGGAGAGGATTTTATATACCCCGGCTCCGAAGTACACCGCGGCTATTTCAAGACAAATGAGTTGTTGGGTCCAGAGTGGATAGCTCGCCTTGGCTGGAATCCCGCGCCGCCTCCTGAGCCATGATTTGACGGAAAACGCCTCATCACATGGACTAAATACTAAGATAGCCATGATGATTAGATTTACCTTATCGTAAGAGGCTTCAGAGAAGTAGAAAAAGATGAAGTAGTGATAAATAAAAGTCATGCAGAATAATAGCGCTGCAAAGCGGGCCCAAATTCCTAGGGTGAATAGCACTAAGGCCCCTAGCATGGTGAAAAATATCCCGTAAGCCGCTCCGACCGATGCCGGACTAGTGAGGCGTGCGAAGAAAGATTCCACCGGGTCTAATGGTATTATCCAGGTATCAAATAGCGGCAGGAAGGCGCCTTCCACCGATAATAATTCTCTAACGTACGGTACTATCCGGGAGAGATGAATAATTAAGTAAATTCCAAATATAATCCTGAATATGCCCAAATTACGGGGATCGCCCTCGGGTAAGAAAAAATCTTTTAGTTTTTTTATTAGCTTTGAAATCATCCTGCGGCCTCTAGGATAATTTCACCTTTGTCCATATTAAAATCCCGACCCTCAGGATTCTTCTGCCAGATGTATTGGTAAAGTATAGCCTGTTTGATGGGAGCCTCGGGGTGTTTTTTATTATATTCTCTCTTTACCATCTCAAGGATTCTTTTCTGATATATCCTCAGCGCTGGTCGAGTTCTGATACTAGGCATGCCGAGTCGTCGGTTGGAATCCCCGCGTTCGTAAGGAAAATAAGAGTACACATCTAGGTCTATCATGTCGGCTGTGGGCTTGGTTGGCGGAGTTTTGAGCTCAGTTAGGCTGCCGTAAGCGCGATACCCGATATTGAAGGTGCTCCACCTATCAAAGACGTCCCATATTCTAAATAATTGCCGGGTCATCCAGTGATTAGGCAGCAGGCTGGTACTGCCAGGGAATAACGGCTTGAACCTCAGATTTAAGGTAGTGCTGAGCGAGTCAACGTTAAGATAAAATAAAAGAAGAATAATAAAAATTGCGCCGACTTTTTTGAGGAAGCTCATAATTAAATCATATTCCAAAAACCCGTGAGTCGGTAGATATTTAATAAGTTGGCAGTTGCTCAATACGTTTAAGGGATCAGATGGCTAGTTCGAATTCACAGTCGGCGATTAATAAAATTAGCTCTCACTTTTTTTGGCTTGTTCCGCTCGCTTTTTATTGGGCAACTGTTTGCAGGCATGCTGGTTGGGTAGACTCGCCCATGATAGTGCGACAAGTTAACTTTCTTGAGACCTCGGTGTGGGTCAATTCGCACAATTTGTTCATGGTTCTCGGCAAGCTCTGGATGTGGGTCTTCCCCTTCGGTGAGCCACATCTAAAACTAAACATGCTATGCGGAGTTTTTGCAGCTATAGCGGTGCACTTTTTCTTTTTATCAGCATTTCTTATTACCAACCGATTGTTGCCAAGTATCATCGGTGCGTTGGCAATCATGGTCTCACATTCATTATGGTGGCACGCTACAATTCTGGAAGTTTATACCCTGAACGCTGCCCTAATCAGTATCGTGTTATTTTTTGTGGTTCGGTTTGATAAAAGGCGATCTATTCGCGATGTCTATGCGGCGTGCTTCTTCTGGGGATTAGGGTGCAATAATCACGTTTTAATGGGGCTATTTGTGGTCGGCTTTCTTGGGGCCCTCTGGTGGCTTGTGCGACATCGCTCGATAACAACCAGTCAGATTTTTACCGCGGTCCTATTTTTTTTAATGGCGATGCAGATCTATCTCTTTCTCTTCTTAAAAGAGCTTAACACGGTAGTTAATTCTAAAGGGGTTTTTTCTTATCAAGTCTTTTGGGAAGCTTTAAGATTTCAGTTAGATCACATGACTGGTGGGCACTTTAAAAAAGCCATGTTCCCAGAGATGCTAACATGGGAGCAGCATCTGAACTGGCGATTAAATTACCTAATGCTTCTATTTTTAAATTTCCCATCAATAATTTTTCCCCTAGCATTTTTGGGATTTTGGAGATTGCGGGGGACAGTGACTTTTGTTTTTCTTATTGGGGCGCTACTAGCCCAGATTACATGGTCAGCAAATTATTTAATCTGGGATATGTTTGCTTTTGGAATGCCCGTTTGGTTGATGTTTGGATTCCTAGGCACGGTTGGTTTGGGTTTTATATGGGCAGAGAATTCCCTCCGCTCAACTGTTGTGAAGTTCCTGATTCCGACGATTTTGGTCGGTCCGTATGTTTATCACATGGTACCAAAGTGGACTAAGAGCCCAGGATTTTGGAGTGATTATTTTAATCAATTTGTTCAGGTCGATAATTATTGGGACGCGCCTGAATTCTTTGTGAATCCTAATAAAGCAAATTATGACCTTGTAGCGCGCTTGGCAGATTCGATATTTACTAAGCTACCCCAAGGGGCTTATCTCGTTGATAGTGACGGCAAGGGATATTATCCTTTTAGTCTTTATTATCAGCAGGTCTTGGGCAAAAGACCGGATATAAAATTCATATCTATTTTTACACCGACCTTTACGGCTGATGAAGCTGCCGCTGCAGCAAAGCGTGTCGAGCTCGCTTTGAATCAGAATATTCCGGTGTATGTTTCCTCTGTAACTTATCCAGAGCGCCTTGTATTGAATCATCTCTATGCTAAGTGGAGCCAGGGATCTCGTGCAGACCTACGATACGCAGAGACCTTAGATAAAGAGAGCTTTATTAAGACTTTCCCCAAGTATTCACTTGAGAAGATTTCTCTCCTAGATGACAGAGATGTTTATATCTATAAATTGACCAAATCTGGAGTAGCGCCACAGGCGCCGACTGACTCCTATGTTATCGAGGGCGAGGGTTTAATTTTAAAAAAGCATACTGGTAAGGGAGTATGCATGGCTCAGTCGATGGGATCAAAATGGAGCGAAGGAGGGCAAATGTTGTGCATCGATCTCAATCCGCTCTCTAAGGTAGTATTCTCATTTGAGGTGCCGGTCGATTTCTCGGGTACCATCGAAGTAAATTTAACCAAGAGTTATGACTTTGGGCAGGTTGGTCTTGGGCTGAACGGGGTGGATTTAAAGACCGTTGATCTATACGCCCCCTCAATCTCACATACTAAAGAAATATTACCGAATATATTCTTGCCTGCCGGCAAGCATGAGTTGGTAGTTACTATCGTGGGTTCTAATAAAGACGCCCAGCCTCGTTACGGATTTGGAGTTGATAGTATTAATTTTGTATCCGCCAACAAGTAGATACAAGCAGAAGATGCTTGGGCATTATTTGCAACTAGATTCAGCTATTATGTGGCCGATGCTAGCGAAGCGATCTTCAGATAAATTGTATAGGGCTATCTCGTTAAAGGAGCGAGAGACTGTAATATCATGCTGCACCAATCCGGATGTCTCCATAAATGGCTTAACGATTAAATCCTCAACATAACTACCATCTCGAATCAGTCTAATTAGGTAAGTATTGTTGTGATCCAAACTGATGTCCAAATTTCTGCTGTGACATGCTTCCTTAAACGTAATTCTTAATCCTTGATCAGGAATTTGAAATACGCCTGGCGCATTCCAATCAGTTCGGTCTTGTTTGGCAGAGGCTAGAGCGATTGCTGGAATCTTAGGAGCGATATCTCGAGAGTATTTTCTGATTAGTGGCTTATAAACTCCAAACATCCTATCAAGGATCGCCCGAAATCTCGCTGCGGTGAAGAGATCGCCTTGAGTTATAAGTCTAATTTCCTCGTAGACTCGATTTAAACTCGGATGCTTTACCTCATTAGATTTATTTTTAACGCTCTCATAATAACCAGCAGGGATATCTCGCATAAAGTGCCCAGCGCGAGGCACCGAATATAGAGCCTCTAGTTGGCTCAAGAATGGATCCGTCAGGGCATAAATATCAATAAAGTGATTGGTAGGGCCGGCTAGGTATCCCGCCATGCCAATTGCGCCATGGGGAATGACAAGATCTTTCTCAAGGCTAAATTCCCGACCTGGCATCTTTGATTCTATGCCTGGCCAGAACTCCATCATTTGCCACTTTAAAAATCCAGCTCCAGGATAATAAAATTGTTTTTCATCGGCGGTACTTCCTTTTTTGTAACTGCCGCAGCAGGCCGAGGAGTCCTCGGGTAAAGTAGGATGTTGAGCTAAGAAGCCTAAGGCGATTGAGCCCAAGGCGATAGAGTAAACTATCCGATGCCCCAGGGTGGCGGTTGTGTGGGCTATCAGAATTAAACTGATCCAGAAGGGTGGCCCAAAAAATCTACCGGCCATAAAATCTCCGCCCACTACAATCACATAGCAGCAATAAAGAGCGATACTCGCCGCAGTTATGAAATTAGTCCTAGCTTTGATGACTAATGGTGCTAGTAGTCCAAAAGTAATTGTAAGAATCGTAAGCGGTTCTCTATCCAAGGTATCAAAAATGTATTCAAACCCTTTCGAAAGAAGGATTACCTTTGGATAATCAATCGGTAACTTTGCGGCAGCAGTATTCGGCACTAATGAGCCATAGTACACTATGGAGAAAAGCTCCCAGATAATAATCGGAAGGAGTCCTGGGAAGGCTTTAAGCCAATCCCCTTTTTCTGATCTTTTTGCCATCACATCAAGTAGGGGTATTATTCCGACTAGGCATAGATCGTGACGGGTCATGACGAGAAGAGAAAATAGAAGAGTCGTTCGCCCTAAGCGCGCTGGTCCTAAATATTCATTAAAGAATAAACCTAAAAGTAAAAATATCAGAGGATTTTCAAGACCCGAGACGGTGTAGAAAACAAATGCAGGCGTTGAGAGGGCCACTGCAAAAATCAATGTGGTGGTGGCGGTATTTTGTTTCTTTGGGATAGCTGCCCAGAGAGCTAATAAACTACACGTGGTAGTAACGAAGGTGGTAGTGAATAGCGGCTCTTTAGTTACAAAATAAAAAGGGATAAGAAGTAATGTCCAAAGTGGACTGGTGAAAGATTGGACTCGCTCAGCAATATTCCAACGTAGGCCGTAGCCGTTTACAAAATTATCAACGGTGCGCAGAATTATGAAGGTATCATCCCCAAACCAGGCATTGCGCAGTAACACCACCAGAGCAAAGCTCATCAGGCCGGCGAAGATAAATTTGTGTTCCCTGTTCATGGCAATTAATTATGTAACCCCTTGTATAGGATGAAATTTTCTCTCGGAAGATGTGTAAAACATTTGCCAAGATTGGCTAGAACGGCGTTTATGGTTGAGCGGCGATAAACAGGACTACCAAGTGGGATTTTTGCTCTTTTTGTACCTTTCCACCGCTGCTGGCAGGTTGGCTCTGACCTCCTCAAGTCTCTCCTCGGAGCTGGGATGAGATGAGAAGAATTGAGGTAAGGAGGAGCTAAAATCTGGATTATTGAGATTCTTCTCCCAAAATTTAAGAGCCAGGGTTGGATCTATGCCAGCTTCAGCCAAAAGATGTAGTCCGATAACATCTGCCTCTAATTCCTTCCTTTGTGATTCAGGATTTACCATTAATCCATTAAGAGTTCCCTCGGTAAGCTGTCCGGTCATATCGGCCACGCTGGTATGGGCCCCTGATTGAAGCACCGCCACCTGAGCAACGGCAGCAGCGATTTGGGAGATTAAAGACGCGGAGGCTTCTCCATCAGATTCGGATGGATGATCCGCTAATACATGTGCCACTTCGTGCGCAATGACTACCGATAATTCATCATCGTTCGGCAGAGAATCCATCATGCCTGACCATATAAAAACGTGATTTCCGCGGGCTGCTGCTGCATTTTTTAAAGTTGGATCTTTAAAAACATAAACATGCCAAGGGTCTTTGTTGGCGCCAATAGCTTTGGTCAGTCGGTTGACGATTCCTCTGGCGCGATCAATTCTTTTATCATTCTGATCGAGCTCGTACTGCTCACTAAGTACAGAGAGAACATCATGGCCGTATTGCTCGTCATCTTGAGTCAGAAGTGGTGGTGTTGGGATAGTGCCAGCGGGCACAGGCCGACGCATCGGAGCGCAGCCAGTGGCGAGCATAACGAGTATTAAAAGTAATAGGGCTTTGTTTTTCATTTCCAAATTAGCTTGCTCTTCAATTTTACTAGGGCCTCTCAAATCGTGCCATTTTAATAGTTAACTGGCTGAATATATTGGTAATAGTAGAGCGTCCTTAATTGGCATCCTCGACGAGTTTATCAGCATCTTACCTAGGGCGCAGTCGGCTGTTTTTGAGAGCAATTTTTAATAAGGTTTTTATGAGCAACACCTCACTTCCTAGAAATATTTTGGTGACAGGCGGTCATGGATTTCTTGGTCAACATGTTGTTAAAGAACTGCAAAAAAATTACCCACATTTAGAGAATCTTCACACGTTCCGATCCTCTCAGTATGATCTAAGAGAGGTGGAGGCGATAAGAGAATTATTGAATGATAAACCTGCTGACACAATTATTCATCTTGCTGCAAAGGTAGGTGGTATTGGTGCGAATAAAAAAAGCCCTGGTACATTTTTCTATGAGAACCTCATGATGGGTGTGCAGCTAGTAGAGGAATCTCGGAAAGCCGGAATTAAAAAATTTGTTAATGTTGGAACAATCTGCTCGTATCCGAAGTTTACTCCAGTTCCATTCAAAGAGAGTGACATTTGGAATGGTTATCCTGAAGAGACTAATGCTCCGTATGGATTAGCCAAGAAGATGTTGATGGTGCAGCTTCAATCTTACAGGCAGGAGTTTGATTTTTCAGGAATAAATCTTTTGATGGTCAACCTTTATGGGCCAGCCGATAACTTCGATCTAGAGAATTCGCACGTAATTCCTGCCATGTTAAGGAAGTTTCACATCGCCAAGGAACAGGGCGCTCCTAGTGTTACCCTCTGGGGAGATGGTAGCCCAAGTCGAGAATTTTTATTCGTAGAAGATGCTGCTATTGCTATCCGTTTGGCGGCAGAGAAATATAATTCTGCTGAGCCCATGAACATAGGTACCGGCAGAGAAATCACTATGAAGAGCTTGGCCGAGACAGTTAAGAAGGTGGTCGGGTACTCTGGTGAAATTATCTGGGATATCAATAAGCCAAACGGTCAACCGCGTCGATGTCTAGATGTTACAAAAGCCAAGAGTGAATTAGGCTTTAGTGCAAACGTGATGCTTTCTTATGGATTAGAAGTTACCTACAACTGGTACTTAGAGAATCAGAAAAAGATAGAGGCTCAGTCAGCGGCGCTGCCGGTGGCTACTGCCTCCTAAAATGATCTAGTCAGATATCTAAGATAAGACTTCGGCTTTCTCTTGCATAGAATCTTTAAGTGGCTTCCGTCTGCAGAGAGATGAATTCCAAAGCAATCCCATCTGTCTTCTCCGAGGCTAGTGAGCTTCTTCTCTAGTATCGAGCCAGAGATATTGGCCGGAACCTCTTCAACCCGGTACTCGACCTGCATCAATTTATCGACCTCATCACGAGCCAATTTTTCGATTTCACCTGGATCGGTCTCTGACAGTCCTAAGTTTTGAGCCAGCCTCTTGGCGATTTTATCCCCGTTGGAAGTTACTTTTTCTACGTGTTCACAGCTAGTTAGAAGGATTACCAACAGCAGAAGTAAGAGTGATTTTTTATTCATAATCTCAAATATAAGCGGCTTCGGGGCAGTTTCACAACAAATCTTTTTGAGAGGCTTATTTTTGACAGTAATTTGCCCTCATGAGACAAGTTTAACCCTATGATTATACCTAAAAATTTCCAGATCTGTTACCCCGCAGAAATCATTCAAAAGCGGGTTAGGGAATTGGGGCAAGAAATCTCCTCTTGGGCCCAGAAGATCTGGGATGACTCCCACACCGATGTGGTCGCCGTTCCAATCCTAAGGGGCGGTTTGTTCTTCTTTGCAGATTTAGTCCGAGCAGTGTCTTCCTCAATCGAAATAGCCCCAGTTAAAGCTTGGGCTTATGCCAGCGGAGAGAACGCCAAGCAGCTTGATCAAGTCTCTGTCGATGTGAGCGTGATTCCCGCGCGGGGCAGACGCGTATTGCTGGTTGATGACATATGCGATTCGGGTCGCACTTTGGATGAGCTCCACAGGCAGCTTTTGACAGCGGGAGCATTAGAGGTTCGTTCTGCTGTTCTTATCAAAAGAGAGCCAAAGAAAGTATTTGAGCCAAATTGGTCAGCCTTTAATTACAATGGCCCGGAATGGTTCGTGGGATACGGCATGGATGATTCTGAGCGGTGGCGAAATATCCCCAGTGTGTACATAATTAAACAGAGCTAGGTGGTTTAGATGTCTAGAATTGCCGAGTCCAAAGTTAATCTAAACGTCGATTATTCAATCGACATAGTGGATCTCTGTAAAAAATTTAAGAGAAGCACCCTCAAGAAAGGAAGTTATACCACTCTTAAAACATCTCTTCTAAATTGGTTTTTTAAACGAGAAAAAGAGACCATAAGTTATACTCAGGCAATTTCTAACTTTACTGCTAGAATTCCCCGTGGCGCATCTTTAGGGATTATTGGCAGAAACGGTTCTGGTAAATCGACCCTGCTAAAATTAATCTCTGGTATCTACAAGGGTGACTCCGGGAAGATTGCAATCAATGGTCGCATAGCGGCGTTAATCGAGCTCGGCGCGGGATTCCATCCTGATTTTACGGGTCGAGAGAACCTGTATCTGGGTGGGATTATGCATGGTCTAACCAGAGCCCAAATAGATGAGCGGTTTGATGCTATCGTTAAATTTGCCGAGCTTGAGCACGTTATTGATGATCCAGTCAGGACTTACTCCTCTGGAATGTATATGCGTCTCGGTTTTAGCTTAGCTATTCACACAGATCCTGACATTCTGATTATCGATGAGGTTTTAGCGGTGGGAGATGCTGCGTTCGTATCTAAGTGTAAAGACCGGATATCCCATTTAAGAAATACTGGTAAAACGCTTCTTCTGGTGAGCCACGATCTGAGCGCCGTGGAGCAGTGGTGCGATGAGGTTATCTGGATTGACGCTGGCAAAGAGATGGATCGCGGTAGTCCACGTCGAGTTATAGATAAATATCGGGCCTGGGTTGAGAAGGCAGATCAGAAGAGATTAATGTCGGAGCCTCAAGCTGAGGTGGTGGTTAATCATCCAGTCCCTGAAAAACTGGCTAAGGGCAGATGGGGAAGCCGAGAGATTGAAATTACCTCCATCAAAATTCTTGATAAGGATCTTAAAGAGCAAAATCTATTTCACTCGGGAGATAAGTTCATTCTTCAGCTTGATTATTTAGTTAATGAACCACAGGAAGATGTGGTTTTTGGTATGGGCATTAATAGAGCTGACGGAATCGTAGTTTTGGGCACTAATACCGATATCGCAGAGATTGCAGTACCTGCTTTAAATGGGGCAAATCTGACGGGTCGGGGCAGTGTTCGATTTGTGATTGATAACCTCATTCTCAACGAGGGAACATTCTTCTTGGATGCTGCCGTTCATAAGAAAGATGGATATCCCTTTGATTATCACCAAGCAGCTTTAAAATTTTTAGCGAGATCCTCATATCCTCATGTAGGAGTAGTTGTATTCCCGCATGAATGGCAGTTCCTGCCAGAAAAGAAAGTAGCAAGGGCTGCCCATGATTAACGCGATGAAGCAGATCTATCAGTTTAGAGCTTTGCTCTGGGCATTAGTGACCCGCCATCTTGCCATAAGGTATCGGGGATCCGTACTGGGATTCTTCTGGTCTCTTTTAAATCCGCTTCTCTTAATGCTGGTTTATTCGCTGGTTTTTAAATATTACGTTCGCCTGCAAGGGGTGGAGCACTATTCAGTGTTCATGTTTACTGGATTGCTGCCTTGGTTGTGGCTGACTAGTTCGCTCAATGAGTCCACTTCATCGATAGTTGGCAGTGGGCATCTTGTAACCAAGTCCATGTTCCCGGCTCAAATTTTGCCGCTTGTTCCCGTCGTAACCAACTGTATTAATCTGCTGCTCTCTCTACCAGTATTGTTTGTGTTTATGTGGTTTAGTGGGGTGGCTTTTCACTGGACTCTTCTGCTTCTGCCAATACTAATATTAGTTCAGTTTTTAACTCTGCAAGGGATCGGAGTTCTGTTGGGTAGTTTAAATGTTTTCTATCGAGATATTCAGCATATTCTAGGGAATGCTCTGACATTTGTATTTTTTCTTTGTCCGATTTTGTATACGCCTGAGACGGTGCCGCCGCAGTTTAAATTTTCACTCGACTATAATCCCTTAGCTCAATTTACCATGGGGTATCACGATCTGATCCTAGATGGCGCCATTCCCTCACTCTTCTCTATCTGCTTCATGATCGGATTTATGATTCTATCTTTAATTATCGGATACTGGGTCTACGGCAAGAAGCATGAGACCTTATCGGAGCTTCTATGATCAAAACTCGGGCGATTCACCAGTTTGTGCATACTCTTAGTTATGGTGATGCTATTTCAAGCGAGGTCTTGGCGCTCCGCCGAGCATTTAAAGAGATGGGGATTGAGAGCGAGATCTACTGTATTAATGTTCACCCGAGGTATAAAGGACAGGCGCGGGATTATCGTGATTTCTTAAAGGATCAGGGTCAGGATTTTGCGGGTACTGTGTTGCTGCACTACTCTTTGGGCTCACCCTTAAACGACCTTTACGCCAGCTTAAATAGTGCTCGGCGTTCTTTAATTTATCATAATTTAACACCTCCACACTGGTTTGAAGGAGTTAATCCTAGAATTGTAGCAGACATTAAAAGAGGCCAAGAGGAGCTTCCCGGTCTCTGTGCTATGACCGATCTTTTGATAGCGGATTCTGCTTACAATGCTAGTGAATTAAAGGAGCTCGGTTTTAATGCAGTTGTTCTGCCGCTAATGATTGATCCGGCTAGATGGGATGTGCCGACTAATGAAGGCATAGCTTCTATTGTGAGGACCGGAGCCGCCATAAATGTGGTGCATATCGGGCGTTTCGCCCCCAACAAAAAGATTGAGGACATAATTAAGATATTTTATTTCCTCCACCATCACATTAACAAAGATAGCCGCCTTTGGTTGGTTGGAATTGATATCGATACAGAGCTTTATTCCTTCTCTATCAAGCGTCTAGTTGAGGAGCTGCGTCTGACTCATGCTGTTACATTTGCAGGCTGCTTAGATGACACTGAAATAAGAGCACTTTATGAAAATTGTACCGTATATATCTGCATGAGTGAGCACGAAGGATTCTGCTTGCCGGCGATTGAGGCGATGCATTTTGGCCTACCAGTAGTAGCATACGCTAGCAGCGCATTGCCCGACACAATAGGTGGGGGAGGCGTCTTAGTTACCGAAAAGCGACATCCAGAGATTGCTGAATTGATTAATCAGATTCATGTTGATCCTCAGATTAAGAGTGTGTTGGTTGCCCGCGGCAAAGAGCGAGTGGCAGAGCTACAGTACGATAAATTTAAAGAGAATGTTGCTGCTGTTTTTGGCACTAACTCTTCAAAAGCAGCGAATGGATAGGGATTAATGCCCATGAATTTGGCAGCGAGCAAATATTCAGCCGTTTCGCCTTTGAGAGTGGGGCTGGATATTAGTGCGCTTAATCCGAATTTTAAATCACACGCAGCTCGTGGTATCGGTCGATATGTCCGCGAACTAAAAAATTCTCTGCTTGAAATTGAAGGTGGTAATGTCTCGGTGGGACATTTCGATCATGATGATATTATAAACAATAGCAAATTAAGTCCGATTCTTAATTGGGCACCTTTTGGGCGAACGACCTTAAGGCAACAGATAATTTATCCGATGCAGCTGGGCAACAAGCAGATATGTCCATTCGATATAACCCACTTTCCTGCGCATATGGATCCACCAGCTTGGGGCATGAAAAATTACATAGTTACTGTGTTAGACCTGATCCCCTTGGTGATGAGTGATCTATACAAAGCTATCAATCCCTCTTGGCGTTTTAGATTGGCGCGATTCTTGGAGCTCCAGGCGATTAAAAATGCAGCTCTTATTATAGCTATCAGTGAGCATACAGCTAAAGATTGTGAGAGGCTTTTAGGAATTAAACCTGAAAATATTAATGTAACGCCATTAGGTGTCGATAAGAAATTTTTTGCTGGTAGAGATCTAGCAGCCGATTCTGAAGTTTTGAAAAGACTTAGTATACCCGAGGGACGAGAGATAATTTTATATCTCGGAGGAATCGATCCGCGGAAGAATATTAAAGGGCTGTTGGAGGCATTTAAGATTATTCGTGATGCCAAAGGGGGCTCTCCGATTTTGGTTATGGCGGGCAAAATATCTGATGATAAGCAGTATCCAGAGGTTTTGAAATTAATAGAGAGTTACAGGCTAGGTGAAAGCGTGCTTCTTCCAGGATTTGTAGGGGATGAGGATCTATTAAAATTATTTAAGCATACCCGAGTATTTTTATTCCCCAGTTTGTATGAAGGGTTCGGCCTGACTCCTCTCGAGGCGATGGCTGCAGGGGTGCCCGTCGTGAGTTCAAATACCTCATCGATGCCTGAAGTCCTAGGAAAGGCCGCTATTCTCGTTAATCCTGAAGATCCGGAGGCAATGGCTAGAGGGGCACTGGGTATTCTTGAAAATCCGGCGATTGCGGCCGATCTCCGAGCACAGGGACCGAAAAGGGCTCAGCTTTTTACCTGGCGTAGAACGGCTGAGGCCACCTTGACTGCTTATGAGAGATTCCTGAGGTAGCATGAGGGAATATAGAAATCTTAAAAGAGATTTATTTATTCTGTTCCTGATCATCCTGCTGGGGATTGCTCTTCGTCTTGATTTTTTGATCCACTCAACCCTCGATGCCGATGAGGCGATTGTTGGGTTGATGGCTAAGCATCTTCTTGAGGGTGGTGAGCCACCAATATTTTATTACGGTCAGCACTACATGGGTAGCTTTGAGGCCCTAATCGCTGCTGTTTTTTTTAAATGGTTTGGGTCTTCAGTAACGGCTCTTAAGTTAGTTCCATTTATATTTTCGGTGCTACTAATTCCGCTTTGCTACCTTTTAGGCGCAATCATAGGTGGCAGTTTGGGGGGCAGGCTGGCAGCTCTTCTTATGGCAGTAGCCCCGGGGAGTATGATTTTATGGAGCACTAAGGCTCGGGGTGGCTTTGCCGAATTGATTTTTTTGGGCACGCTGGCGGTGTGTTTTACGACCAAATGGCTTGTATCAGAGAAACCTCGCGCAGCTCTGACTTTTGTAATCTGGTTTATCCTGGGGCTTGGATGGTGGGTAAATAATCAGATTATATTTTTCATCTGTCCGATCGGTCTTTTTGGATTGATTCACCTTGTGCGCCAGGCCTTCTCCCAGGAGTCGGGCTTGGGGATGATACTGAAGCACGGCGGGCTAGCTCTTTGTGCCTTTATCTTGGGGGGAGCTCCATTCTGGCTCTATAATATTGAGCACAATTTTATCTCTTTTGAGATGTTCAAAGGGGCGCAGTCGGGGGATGTTTGGTCCCACTTTATAGGACTAATCTCTCAAGCTTTACCCATGATATTCGGAGCAACCCGATTCTGGACAGAGCACTCGCTCTTCCCTGGATCAATCGTAATCGGATACCTGCTGTACGGAGTCCCTTTGATTTGGTCGATCTCTTCCTTTGCTGCGGTACATAGTCGAAGGCAATTAGAGCAGGTTTGGGCCTTAAGGTTGATGAGCTTTTTATTCTTTACGACAGTATTGATATTTACTCTCAGTTCTTTTGGTCATTTGGTGCAGGCACCAAGGTACCTTTTGCCGCTATATGTGCCGCTCATGGTTATTACTGGAACCTTTCTTGCTGGAATGGCAAAGCTAATGCCTGGCATGGCTTACTCTTGGGTGGGAGCCTTATTGGTATTTAACTTAGCCTCCTCTTATCTTGGAGGTCGAGCCGTGGGAGGTGAGCCATTTGTTTACTCAGGTGAACGAGTGGCGAGAGATCATACCCAATTAATTTCCTGGCTAAAAAGAAAAAAGATTAATTACGTCAGAACTAACTATTGGATCGGTTATCGGTTGGCCTTTGAAACAGAAGAGAGAGTGAAGTTCTCTGTTTTTAAAGATCCATTACAAGTGCGAATCCCTTCTTACGAGGATAATCCTTCCAGAGATCAAGCTCCGATGATTCTAGTCCCGACCCAAGCTGCCCGGATCAAAAAAGCCCTGCAGATGCTTGCGATTCCATTTAAAGATGAAGTCGTCGGTGAGTATGTAGTTATCTATGATATCGAGAGAGAAAAATCTTTCGGTTATCAAATCCCGATTCAGAACTTAGGTGTTGTTGCCTCTGACGGTCAATTGCCAGCTCGACTAGCGGTGGATGGAGATATCAAGACTCGTTGGGGCTCTGGAAGAGCTCAGAGAAAAGGCATGACATTTCGGATCGACTTTGACTCGCCTATGAAAATTCAGTCTGTTTTTTATGAGCTAGCTGAATGGAAGCATGATTATCCAAGGGGTCTTGAGGCGTACCTAATCTTGGATGATGGTAAGAGGGAGCAGGTATTGAGCGCCGAGGCTTACGAGGCTCTGGCCTCTTTCTGTGGGGATTCAATCAGGTTCCAGATAACTCCGAGATTAGCCAACGGCATAGAATTTAAGCTAGTGGATGAGGACCCGGTTTTTGATTGGTCAATTGCCGAGATTACGCTCTTTTCTGATGAGCAGATAAAGGCTCGATCGACCCAGTTTGAGAGTGCTGTAAAAATTCCTCGATCGTCGATCTCCATCAAAATGGTGGGCAATGTTCAGAAGTAAATTATTAAAAATTTTGTTATCAGTTTTAGTATTTGCACTTCTTTTTACGCAGATCGAGCCTGAGCAATTTTTGGTAGCCCTCAAGTCTCTCTCCTTGGGCGCGATCGCCCTACTTATGCTCATATCCTTTATTTTAATTTATCTTAGCTCGCTTAAATGGAGTTACTTCTTGCACGCTTTTGGCTCCGAAGTTTCAGTGCTGCGTCTATTTGCTCTGTATCATCTCGGCTACTTTTTTAATTTGATAGCACCCTCATATATCGGAGGAGACGCAGCGCGAAGTTATTATGTTGGCAAAGAGATGGGTCAACATAAGGCCGCAGCAGCCACAATATTGGAGCGATACACAGGATTGGTGGCCATGATCTCTCTCGGTTTTATGTTCGTATGGTTTGTGGATTTAGCCACTCCCTCAATGAAGGCAGCCATAGTTCTTTTGACATTGGGTCTTGCAGCGCTATCTCTAGTGGCGCTGTCTCAGAGAATTTTGTCTTTTATCAGACGATTACCCTTTGGCGATAAGGTTGTTCCTCATCTGGAGAAAATTCAGGAGGGCTTTAAAATCGCAAAGTCGAATCCCAAGTTAATACTTAATTCTTTTGCGCTCTCTTACCTTTATCATACGGTTACTCTCTTTAATGTTGCTGTGACGGCTTATGTGGTGGGCTGGATTAACCCACCACTTCTAGACCTGTTTGTGGTGTTACCCTTAGTTTTGTTAATTAGCGCCTTACCGCTAACACCAAATAGTCTTGGAATTCAGGAAGGGGCATACTTCTACTTTTTAAGTGGGCTAGGTGCTACCGGGTCACAGGCCTTGGCTATCGCTCTAATACTTAGAGCCAAGCAGTACGTTTTGGCCGTTATAGGATGGTTTGTATTTTTAGCAGAAGGGAGTAGACCAAAGGCGCCTACTATAACTTCCCCCCTGAATTAACCACTTGGGGTGGAGCCTCGCTCGGACTTTCAGAGTCAACCGTCTCAATATTTGGAAGTTTAAAAATTTTAGCCAGATTCTTATCTTTTTTAACAGCGCACTTGGCTCGCCACAGGAGTGTCTCGTCTATCTCTCCAGCGCATCCACGGCAGGTAAAGTTATCCCAATTCAAAGCCCCCGCTACATCAAGGCAGGTGGCATAATTTGGACACATATATCTTCTTCGTGGAGGAGGCTGTGGTGCGTCTACGCCCTTAGGGTCGTCGTTGTTGATTATTTGAAATGGACCTGATGTCCCGATCATAGCATTCAATAAAGAGCGTAAAACTCCCGCCACTAACCTTTAGTGACTCTCATAAGTCTAGCGATAATAGAGTCCTGGATCAAATTTCTAGCCCAAAATTTTCGTAGAGAATTCCTATAAAGAGGGGATAAAAACGCAATTAAACTAAGGGTAAGGGTATTGATTTAGAACTGATTTTCTGTTCCTTGTCTAAATAATCAGATTTTTAAAATGGAATGCGTATTCTATTAATTAAAGAGATCTGATTCAGAGGTTATTTAGACAACCTTCTTCTCTTCAAGTGGTCTGAACTCAATAGAGTTCTTCTCTTTTAGCGCCGCCATAGTTTCGCTAAACCCGAGTTCCATCAGAGCTTTTGAATATTCCGGATGAAGAGCAATGTAACTCATGATCTCGAAGGCGAGCTCTTCTCCTAAGCGGCGTTTTATCAGTTGATAAACGGGCCAGGTGGCTCCGAGTGCAGCAATAAAATCCTTTGAGTTTTTGCCAACAGCATCTCTTAAAATAGGCCCAAAGGGTCGCTGATTTTTGAGCACAAATGTTTCAGGTGGGCGCATGCAGAACGTCTCGAGAGCAGCGGGGACCTCCCAATCTGGCCTCTTGTCATGCGGCTCGCCATATCTATCAAGCCACCAGTGTCTCCCCGAGATATCAATTACAATGACTCTTTCGGCGCCCAATCGTACAATCGGGTCCACCGGTACATTCATCGATATTCCGCCATCAACAAATCGGACCTGTCCACCATCAATATCCATAGAAACTGGCGGTAGGACTGATGGTAAGGCAGCCGAGGCAAAGCCGTGTCTGGCCGTTAACTCATCAACCTGGCAGACCTCAAACGAGGCGCCGTGGAGTATCTCTTGCGGTAGTTTGGAGTGGCTGCTTACGAACATCAACGGCTTTCTCTCTTTGCCTTCGATCGTAGTCATAATGCCGACTGATTTTAACCTTGAATCTCGCGAGCCTGTTCCAGTGCCACCATGTTTAACCAGGGTGGTATCAATTCTGTTTACGAGTGGTTCAGGGTTAAATATGGCTTCGTCTGTAGCATGAGGTCCAGGATTACGTGCATATTTAAGAATTGCAATCTTTACTGAGCGAAGGAATGTCTGTGTTGGTGAACCTTTAAATGAGTTTCTAAATGTACGCTCTGCCCAGAGCTCTGTCAGTTGATCCACTGCATAGTCATAACCATTTTTGATAGTGGAGGCGAAGACTAGACTGTTGATGGCACCGATACTACTACCTGCCATGTGAGAGATAGGAGACTCTTCAAAATCAATGAAGTTGGCTAAGGCTTTTAGCACGCCCGCCTGATAAGCAGCCCGAGAACCGCCACCTGATAGAACCAGCCCCAAGGGGCGGTTGTCCCCGCTCAGCAGATTCCTATCGCTTGGGTTTATAGCTTGATTTTCAAAAGACCGAGGTCTTTTCCTCATTTCCTGACCAATACTAGACGTCCTACCACACCGACTTTGGAGTTGCCGCTATATCGCGTCACCCTTCAAGCACGGCTTTAAAACCGTTATCCTGTAATACTTGTATCGGCTATGAAGCCGAAATGATTTATAAAATTATGATGCTATTTTTCTGGAAAGAGCGCGAGGGGTAGGGTGGAATGTACGAAATTTTCTTGCTCGACGGCCTCCCGCTGGGGATAACCGTCGAGGATTGAGCTACTTAGCGAGAAACCTTCTTCGCGCTTTTTGCAAGACGGCTAGTCAAACGAGCAGCTGTCTTTTTGTTCATCAGACCCTTTCCGGCAGCCTTAGCAAGCTCCTTTTGGGATAGTCTTGTAAGGTCAATAGCGGTTTTATCGCCAGCTTTGATAGCAGCGCGAGCCTTCTTTACCTGGGTACGGATAGCGGCTCTGGCTTGAGCATTGTGAGCGCGACGCTTGATGTTCTGTCTGTTTCTCTTGATAGCAGATTTATGTGTTGCCATATTTTTAAAAAACACTTTTTAAGTTTAAAATTGCAAAGGCTGTTAATCGAACTTTAAGCTCTATAGCTTACCTTGCAAGAAGGCAAACCTACCATTTAGCCCAAATATATTCAAGATAGGGGCTATTTCTTGGCTTCTTGCCAAAGCTCCTCTAATTGCTCCAGAGACATGCTTTTTATCCCTTCTCCCGCTATTATTTCGACTTTACGGAACCGTTCCTGAAACTTAGAACAGGCCTGGGCCAGAGCATCTTCGGCGTTTATTCCCTCCTTACGGGCGTATTGAACAATAGCAAAAAGGAGATCTCCTAACTCTTCAGTGTGGTTGTCAGAGCCCTTGGGTGCCGCCAAAAATTCCCCTAATTCCTCTTCAATCTTTCCTTTAACGGCAGTTGAATCAGGCCAATCAAAGCCTAGTGCGGCGGCCTTTTCGCCCAATCTGAATGCCCGAGCGCAACCGGGGAGAGACTTTGGAATAGAATCTAGCACGCTCTGGTCAGCCTTCAGGCTCTTTTTTTTATTCTGTTCCCAGGTCTGTTTTACTTCTTCAGCTGAGCCTGCTTTTACATCTCCAAATACGTGAGGATGACGTGAAACTATCTTGGTGGATATCTGCTCAACCACATCGCCGATATCGAAATGTTTTGTCTCAGATGCGATTTGCGCATGCAGGAAGATTTGCAGTAGCACATCACCGAGCTCCCCGCATAAGGCCCCTGGATTGGAATCAATAGCCTCAAGGGCTTCGTAACATTCTTCTAATAAAAAGGGTTTAAGGCTCTTATGTGTCTGCTTTATATCCCAAGGGCAGCCACCGTTCGGGTTCCGCAGAAGAGCGATAATTTCTCGAAATTTTATAAATTCTTGAGCGGCTTTATCCATATGATTACCTGAGAGTAAACCCTGATTGTTTCAAAAGAAAAACTTGGATTGCAAAAATTAATAGTAGCACAAAGTTGAAGGAAGGTTTTCTGGTCTTATGCTTAAAAATTTGGCTCCCCAAGAATATCCCTACAGAGCCTCCAATTAATGCCCAGACAAATATAAGCTTCTCAGGAACGCGGAATTGCTGCTTGCGTGCTAGGGATTTATCGAACGCCATAAATATTAAAGCAGAGAGATTTATCCCTAACAAAAACGCCATGAGATACGGCAGATGAAAATATATAATGCTACAGAGAGAGATTGTGAGGGTGACTCCAATGGCGATTATCCAGAATGCTTTCATGGTGGGGACATTTTCATGTTTTGAGCTAGATGTCACGACCAGACATAAAGGTCATATTTCCGGATAGTTAAGGGGTATTTTTACGAATGATACTTAGGATCCCGGAAACCGCATAACTATTAATAGAGTTTTAACATTTTTTAATCCACGGTTTTCTGCCCATGTTGGAGATTGCAAATAATTCCAGTCGTCGCGTTGATGCAGAGCCGGTGGATCTCGGTCAGAGTAACGAGACTCAAAGAATCGATAGAGAAGATCCCCTTCTGCAATTAGAAAGAGAAAGAGAAAAAGCAGCTCAAATTTTGGCAGAGGTCACTCATGCTTCTCCAAGAGATTTTGAAAAGGTCAGAGACGAATATGGTGGCAAGGCCACTGCGAGTGCCACCGTTACTCCAGATGCCTTAAGGGTAGAAAACATGGGACCTGCCCGAGCCTTGAGTCAGCAGGCGGTGGTTAAAGAGCAATTAAAATCAGAAGTTAGCGCAAAGGAGAATCTAGATCAGTTAAAAGAGCTTGATAAAATAACCTCTGAGCTAGCTAGTAAGAATGCTGATAAAAATTTCGGGGACAAAGAAGCTCAAACTAAGCAGATAGAGCAGGATCTTAAGGCTCTTCAGGCAAAGTACAATTTGTCTGACGATGCTATGACGATAGTGGTCGATAAATATAAATCTCAGTTTGAAGAGAAGAGTAAGCAGGTTTATGAAAACCTCGCATGGTATGAAAAGGCCTATTACAACACTAAAGAGGCTATCGGAGGAGCTGCGTCCACTGTTTGGAATTTTGCCAAGGGAATCTCAGATGATTTAGGACTCACCCAGCTTGCCAAGGGTACATACAGTGCGGTTAAGGGGGTCGGTGAATTAGCCCTGGTCG
>Ga0172372_10000926_pt1 | contig 45465 bp, 42 predicted proteins | sample LakKiv5m_2_FD_114544 | JGI IMG/M metagenome (GOLD analysis project Ga0172372, IMG submission 114544) | Freshwater microbial communities from Kabuno Bay, South-Kivu, Congo - kab_092012_9.5m | ecosystem: Environmental > Aquatic > Freshwater > Lake | place: Democratic Republic of the Congo...
TGGGCATTGATCTGCATAAGCAACACTGCTTGAAAATATAAATGCTGAAATTACAAGAAAAAGAAACTTAGCAGTTGTTTTTTGCATTTCTGCTCCTAATTTTTCCCCGATATAAATTCGAGTTTATGTTTTATGTCTTCTGACCTATATTACTGTTACTGCTAAACTTAATTATAAAATAAACAACTACCTTCTTGGCAACTGTTCAGGTATATCATACTTATTTAGATCTATTAATGTCTGTACTGATGAATCTTTAAAGGTTCCTGTTTCCGCATCCCATTGGTATGAACCACCAAGATTCTCTTCTTGGTCAATATTTACAATATTCACCTTTGGCAATTCAATCTTTAAAGCCCGCTTATTAATTCTAGTTTCTTCTTTTAAGAGTCTTCTCTGTTGTTTAGCTTTATATTTTTGCTGCTTCTGAAGTTCTTTTTTATACTTTCTCTCTTTTTTAAGTTTTTCATCCTCAATCTTCCGTTCATTCGCAATATTTTCTTTCTCAATTTTTCTAAGCTCTGCGATTTTGCGTTCTTCTATTTTTGATAGTTCTTTAGCTTCTTTACGACGAGCTTTTTCAGCAATTCTAGTATTTTTAAATGATTTTTTTAATTCTAACTTCTCTGCTTTTATTTTTTCTTTATCTATATTTTCAAGCTTTTTATCACGAGAAACTTCATCCGCAAGCTCTTTTTTATTTCTTCTTTCATCTAATTTAGCACTTCGCAAAGCTTGTTTTAATCTTTTTTTCTCACCTTTAAGTTGTCTTTTAAGTTCTTTTTTCTCTGCTTTAGATAATCTATCATCACCATCTTTAGAAATATTATTATCTTGCTTGCTCGCTATTATTTCATTTTTAATTCTTCTTTTCTCTTCTTTTATCTTTTTTCTATTTATAATAAACTCACTTATTATATTTATTTTATTAGTTTTTATCTCATTAGTAACACCAATTGACTCAACTCTAACCTTCTCCTCTTGTATTTTCTCTTTAGTCTGTTGTTTAATTTGGTTTGCTCGATTTTTTGCATCATTTCTCTCTTTTTTGATCTGATCTTTTCTCAGAGCACGTTCTCTCTTTTTATCTAGTTTAACCTTTAATTTTTCATTCTTAAGATCACTTTTCCTCTTTTTTTTCTCTTCTTTAATTCTAAATTTTTCTTGCATCTGTGCGCTTCTTTTCTCCTCTTCTATACGCTTATTCTCAATAATTTTTTTATTTTCTAAATCAACTTCTTCGTCAACTATAATTACATTTTCTTTTGTATTAAGAGCAGTATTTGTAATATTTTCTACCTCTGTATAAGTACTCTCATTTTCTTTATTAAAAAATCTTTTTTTCTTTTTTTGAATACTTTGTTCATTATCTAAGTTAAGTTCACTATCTTTTACCTTAGGAGATTGTTCCTCTATCTTCTCTAATATATTGCTAAAATTATTATCTTCGTTTAGTTCATTTATCTCTTCATTTAAATCTACTAGCTCTTTAGTAATATTATTATCTTCAAAATTATCTAATATTTTACTAGATTTAGCTTCATTTTTTATCTTATCCTTCTCGGCTTTAATTCTATTTTTTTCAGTTATTTTTTCTTTTTTATTTTCTTCTTTCTTTAACTTTTTAAGTGCTCTCTGCTCTTTTTTAGCAAGCTTCTCTTTTAATTTATTTTCTCTCTTTAAATTAGCTTCTTCCTTTTTCTTTTTATTTGTATCTAAATTACTTGTTTTTTTATTATTCTTTAATTCTTTCTCATTTATTGCTTTTTGTTCTTTGGCATATACTTTCTCAAGCCTTATCCTTTCCTTCTCGGCCTGCTTTTGTTCTTTTATCTTTAATTTCTCGATTTTTTTGTTTTCACGTTCTAAACGAACTTTATTTCTTGATATTTTTCTTTCTTCTTTTTTAAGACGTTTAAGTTCTCTTTTTTTACTTTTATCATCCATAGCAATTTCTGTATAATTACTATTTATAAAGCTATCTGATCCTATTTTAGTAATATAATTTTGCTCATCAGTTTTGATATTTTCATCATTATCCTTATTACTTATTATATCATGATTTATAGAAAAATCATATTCTGAAATATTTGTCTCACTTGCTGTAACTTCTACCTTAAAGCCACTAATGTTATTTTTATTTATTCTAGCATCGACTTCAACTTTATTTTCATCTTTTTTATAATCACCATTATTTTTTACTAATATATTTTTTATTTTACCAAATAATCCTCTTTTTTTGTTATCATTATTCTCAATTACTTTATCTTCTAAAACTATCTTCGCATCAATACTACTCTTACTTAAATCTGCTAGCTCTTTATTTAATATTTCACCTGAATTTGCTAACAAGCTATCAATTTTTTCAGAGCTATTAGCTTTTACACGGTTAGTATCAATATCAATGCCTTCTTGATTTTTTAAATCATTTTCTAAGGCTTTTTTATCTTCAAAGTTAGCAATATTCTCATAATTATCTTTATTCGTAGAAATTTGATTTTTATCATTTTCGCTTAAATCAAAGTCATTAATATTTGCTTTTGTTAATTCATTATATTTATTCTTATTAGGGTCGTTAATTTCACTATCTAAAGTAATATTTTCGCTTTTATCAACTAAATTATTTTTCAACAAAGCACTATCTACAATTTTTCTTTCCTTTAATATTCTTTTCTCTCTTCTTTTATTTTTCTTAATATTTCTCCTGCTAAGCTTTGTATTATTTAGTTCATCTATATTACGAAGTTTATCATTTTCATTTATAGTATTATCGCCACTGACATTTATTTTAAAAAATTTATCTTTAAATTGAAAAATTATTCCACGCTTTTTATTCGTATAACTAGCCTCATTAACTAAAGTATTGCTAGTAGAGCCTTCATAATTCATATATAGCTCGCTATCTGCAATCGAGCCAGTTATACTATTGTTTTCATTATTAGAAAACTCTAAAAATGAAGAATTTTCTATATTAATATTTTCTTTATCAATACTATCCTTGTTATTGCTATTGTTTATAAATTTACTTTCATTTGAATTATTTTCTAATTTATTTATTTTTTCATTTTTTTCTAAAACATTATCAACTGAATTTACCTCATCTGTAATTGATAAAAACCTAGAATCATTGGTAATTTTAAAATTATTGAGCTTATTTTTATAATTTTCTTCTTCTAATCTTAATGAGTTTGTTAAATCAATATATTCTTTTGTTTCTTTATATTGTAAGATACTTTTTTCAATATTTACTATTTCTTTTTCAAGCAAATTAATCTTTTCTAAAAATTTTTTATTATCTGTTATTGTCTCATTTTTTCTTTTTCTTAGTGTCTCTAACTCATTTTTTTTAGTTTTACTCATATTTATTAGTTCATTTTTAAAATTATTTATATTTTTTTCGATAATTGATTTTTTCTTATTATACTCCGATTTCGCAATTTCTTTATATGTCTTTTCAAGTGCTTTATTTTTTTTCTTAAATGATTTAATTTCTTTTTTACTATAACTATTTTTTTGGTTTCTTTCCATCTTTATAATATCCTATTATTTTATAAATAGGCAAAAAATTCTACAAAAGATAAGGTGAATTTCTATCTATACTCCAGTTTATGTTATTGTTATAGTTGCTAGCTCGACACTGAGAATTGCTTATCGCCCAGTTATCAATTTGGGAAAGTGTATGCATCATAATAATACATTTTTCATTTACCTTAATAGCATATATAGCTTTTTCATTACTAATGATGCTGATAGATATAATATTTTTATTAGTAGACTCGCCGGAAGTAAGCGTTACATTTTTTAACTTACTCTTTGAAAGATAGTCTTCAAAAGAGATTGGGAATGATAATAATTTTTGATCACCAGGATTATAGTTTCTTCTTGATGCTATCCTCTCGCTATCAGCTTTCAAATTATAAATTAAAACAACAGCTGATTTTTCTAACATGTTTTTAAGTACAATATTTCCTGAGTACGCAACTAAACTAGCAATAATGCTAAAAAGAACAACACCAAGCATTAGTTCTATCAAAGTAAAGGCCTTTTTGTTAGCTCTCATTATTTTTCTCTCTTAAATTCAGGCCAGCCAATTATAAAATTACTTTCATTTTTATTGTAACCAAACAACTCTCCTTTGCCTGTTAGTACAATTTTATCATCTAGCTTAACGCTTATAAAATATAAATATTTATCTTCACTTTTTATAATTTTATCAACACTTAATTTAAGTCCAACTGATAGATAACCCTCAATTTGAGCTCTTCTTAAATATATTTGTTCAACACTTTCATCTGAACTTTTAAATTTATTTATATTTTTTGATATATCGATAAATATTTTTTCAATATATTTTATATTTTTTTTATTGCTTATATCATTCTCATCAATAATTACATTATCTTGGTTATCTTTTTTATATATTTTACTATCGGCTTCTTCTTCAATTTCTATTATTGTCTCGTTACTATTATTTACTATATCATTTAATGAAATTTCTTTATTATCAGTACTTAATATATTATCATTTATTTTTCGACTATCTGATTTAGAATAAAAAACGAAAACCACTAATATGCAAGTAATAACAATTAACGGTGTCCTTAATTTTCTAAGCAAAAATATATTACCTTTTATGCGCTCTTTCTTAATACTTGTTTTTTTCTTATTACTTATATCACCATATAATTTTATAGAGTTAGCTTCAGGTGGAATATTATAGTTTGTTTCGGACTCAATATTATTATTAAAATTATATGGATTATTATTAAAATTATATGGATCCTCTTTGACAAGCTCTGATCCAGGATTTCCCGCTATATATTCTCCATATAAATTTATTTTCCATATTTTACCTGCTTCATCTACTACAGATAAACTTTCTAATGTCTTCACCGCATCATCAGGGGTAATTTGGTTATTTTTGACAGCTTCCAATAAATAATTGTAGTTATTCATAAGCTCTTCTAACTTATTATTTAACATCTTCAAACCTTTTTATGATAATATATAAGAAAAACATATTTTAACTATACTATAATAGTTATTATAGTCATAAATTAATGTGATATTTCATTATTTGACTTAACATTTTTTGATATAAGTAAAGGAATGCCCTTTTTTACTTTATATGTATCAATACTTTTTGCTTTATGAAATTTTAAATTTTTCTTAGACTTAATAATCTTTATAATATCATTATCTTTAGTATTTATTAATGATAAAGATATCTGTCCATTGTTTCTATAGACAATTTTATCTCTTAATAAATTATCGCTCTCCCAAGCCCATTTATTATTAACAGATAATAGAATGCAATCATGCTTATTTCCACTGCTACCATACAATATTCCTGGGGCCAAAAGCGTACTCTCGGTATAATAAATAATTATATCTTTTTCAATAAAACAATTTTCAAAACCCCACTTAAATAGTCTTTCTAAGTTAATTTCGTCAAAATCATAATTTTCTTTCAGTTTTTCAATTTTAGTTTTATAACTCATAACTATATTGTTACATAAAATCGTAAAAACACATAATTATTTTTTTACGTGTTTAACACGTATTAGAGCAGCGGTAATAGAGAGTATCAACAATAATATTCCTAAAATCAATAATAATGGACTACTTTTATTATTATTTGATTTTTCTAAAGTTTCATTATCAAAAATTAATACAGTATTTGATGGGTCATCGGCTATTTTGTTGTCGTATATTATTTTTTTTATATCAATAGTATCAAATATATAGTCATAATTTTCTGTATAATAGTAGGTATTAATGTATTTATTTAGTTTCAATTCATCTCTAACATTTAATATATCTTCAACATTCTCGCCAATAATTAGTATATTGCTATTTATATCAATGTTATTGAGCGGAATCTTAGAACCCACATAATAATTTATACTGTCTAAAATATGTCTTTTTTCAAATGTTTTTGAACTAGATGTATCAATTATATAGTACTTACCGCTTTCTATGCTATTGATAATATCATCTTTTTTTATTGTTTTATCAATGATCTTAGGAATGTTTGAAATCTTGTTTTTTACTTTCTTAACTATTTTTTTATCAATAGATAGAGATCCTGATATGTTTGCAACAGAATCGTTTATGGTAATAATCGAGCCCCCATTATTAGCAATTAGAATTGTTCCTGAAGGTACATTATAATTAAAACTATATTCAATATTGTTCTCATCCTTAAGGTTATCTAAGCTAAATATTATTTTTCCATCTTTATCAGTTCTTACAGTAGAATTTTTATTATTTATTAATAAAGATATCTGTCTTTCACTGAAAGGCTTATCACTATTTTTTATTACTATTTCTAAATTTTCATTATTTGTTTTTGCTTTAATACTAAATTTATGATCGCTACCTCTATACTCTTTCCCTTTACTAAATGTAATCAATTCTTCGGCACGCTTCATTATGGGATAATTAAGATTGGTTAAGTTTTCTAGCACAAATGAGCCACCAATACTCCAGATTGCAATCTGTCTAGCTACGCTCTCGCTCTTTTTATCTGACATCATGTTGCCTACATTATTGAAATTTTTAACTAAATAGCCAATCTGAAAAATATTTTTCTGCTCAACACTTTCAAAAGATGACGTAGCAAAAAAATTCTCACTATCCATATTGATTGATTCATTAAAATCAAGAGAATAGCCAATAACTTTGACATTGCCATCAAAAGTAAATTCTCTCTCAAAAGCACCTTTCCCTTGAAAAACATTATTATAACCAAATCCATAACCTGACGGTACAGCAATTGGTGTAATATTTTCATTGTAAGCAAAACTTTTACTACTAAAAAAAATATAAAATATAATAATACTTAATAAAAATTTACTTCTCATGATAAACTCGAATCATAAAATTTAAATGTATATTCATCACTTGTAAAATAAAAATTTTTATCCATATAACTAACACTATATGCAAAGTTATTTTTTGAATCTAATATTTTTACACTGTTATAAATTCCAGACCCTGTAAACAAATAATCACTTTCAAAAGTAATAATATCATTTTCTTTCACAGGAATACTATAACAAAAAGTGCTTAAATTGCAATTATGTGTCTCTGATAAAATTATATTTTCTTCATTTATTTTTATATACGGTATAAACTGATTATTATTATTTATAACGCTATATGAATACAAAAATACAAAAGATATAGTCATTACTAATATAATTATAAATTCAATAAAATAAAAATATTTATTATTTAATTTTTGTTTTTTATTCATAATTAGTAACTATATCAAATATGGAAAATTTAACAATCATTAATAATCAAAATTATTATCAAATTCTAGGTATTAGTGTTAACGCTCCATTAGAAAGTATTAGAAAAGCTTGGCTTATAAAAATAAAAAAATGCCATCCAGATGCTAATGTGAGTGCTAGCTTAGAGCAACTAAATCATATTTCAAAAAAAGCTGAAATTATCAATACAGCTTGGAATACGCTAAAAGATGAGAAAAAAAGATATAAATATGATTTAGAACATAAACTAAGGGTTGCGAAATGCACTATTTGCGGTTCGGAGGGTTTTTTATCTTACAGAAACAACTTAGTTGTAGCTCTATGTTCCCTTTGTTTTAGTAAATAAATTGTTATCTTTATAAAATTCTTCAAGAATATTGCTAATTGTATTTACTTTACATAAATCACTTTCATCAATTTTACAAACACCTAAATAAAAATCATTTTTATCAATTAAATCTTCTTGTATAGATATACAAATTTTTACCTGCTTATCATTTTTATATACTACCCCTTCTAATGAGTCTAACACGCTTTTACTATAATTTCCAACGTCTATCTTACTATTTGCTAAAATAACAACACAGAAATTGCCATCAATATCGTGTTTATAGTTATTTACAGAACTGTATTTTTTTAATGACGATAAAACTGAAAGATAAACTAATTTTTCAAATTTTTTATACATTCTCCAAGTTTGATTTCCTTTTCTAAAATTAGATTTTGAAACTATTTTCGAATTAATTTTAAAAAAGATGATATTTTTTTTTATATTTTTTTTCTCCATACCCAATAATGTTACTATTAATAAATTAAATACATATTTATATGCATATTATTATTTATTAATAACTTTTTTATTATGATCTCATATATAAAAGGAAAGTATAGCAACGGGTCTATAATTACTAATTCAGGTTTAGGATATAAGATACTGTTATCAAAGGAGTTTGCGGAAAATTCCGAGATTGAGCTCTATGTTTCAACAGTATATAGGGAAAATGCTATTTTACTTTACGGGTTTGAGGATACGCAATCTTTAAGTTTATTCGAATCCTTAATTAAAATTAATGGTATTGGACCCCAGACTGCTTATAATATATTATCCAGTTATCCTACCTTTGATATTTATCAAGCTATTGAGAGTAAAAATATTGTTTTTCTCTCTAAAATTAAAGGTTTAGGTAGTAAAAGTGTAAATAGAATTATTTCCGATGTAAAATTGCCTATATTGCATTTTGATAATAAAAGCGTATCTAATAAATATGAGATAATTACATTACTTTCAGATCTAGGCTTTGAAAAAAATAAAGTTATTTCTGTATTATCTGAAATCAATAGTGATGATGAAAAAATAATAATAAGTACTGCATTATCTAAATTAAGGTCAAATTTGTGATAGATAAAAATGACACACTTAGGCCAAGTTCGTTATTAGAATTTTCTGGTCAACCAGAATTAGTTAGAGATCTTTCAATTATTTTAAATTCTGCAAAATCAAGAAAAGAATTGCCTGATCATTTTCTATTCTCTGGTCCTCCTGGATTAGGAAAAACAACACTTTCATACTTAATTGCAAATGAACTTGATATTCCTATCATAACAACCACAGGCCCGAGCTATGCTAAAGCTGGCGATATTGCATCTGTATTATCATCCATAAGTGAACCATCAGTTTTATTTATAGATGAAATTCACGGATTACCTGCCCAAAGTGAAGAATTACTATACCCCGCGATGGAAGATGGATTTATCGACTTATTTATTGGCGAAGGAATGAAAGCAAGGTCAGTTCGTATCGATCTTCAACCTTTTCTTCTTATAGGTGCAACAACTAAGTATGGAAATTTATCTTCACCCTTAAGAGATAGATTTGGTTATAATGGCAGATTTAAGCTATACAGTGATTTGGATATCAAAAATATTATACAAAGATCAGCTAATATTCTCGATATAAAATTAGATGAAGATGCCGCATTTTCTATAGCAAGACGATCTAGAGGTACTCCAAGAATTGCTAATAAGTGGTTGCGGAGAGTAAGAGATTTCTCGCAGGTTAATAATATAGATGTTATAAATTCAACAATTTCCGAAAATGCATTAGATTCATTTGGGGTCGATAAACTTGGACTTGACGATTTTGGTAGAGAAATTCTATTAACAATAATTAATAATTTTTCCGGTGGGCCTGTAGGTCTCTCTACATTAGCTACATCAGTTAATGAAAATGTTACAACTTTAGAAGAGGTATATGAACCTCACTTAATTAGAGCAGGAATGTTAGTCAAAACCCCTAGAGGTAGAGAAGTAACAAAAAAAGCTTATACACATCTTGGCTTATGACTAAGGTATAATTTTTGCCTATTTTATCTTTTTTTGTATAATTATAATATGAAGAAAATTTTATATCTTTTTATATTTTCTATTGCATCAGCTATTACATTGTTTTATCTGCTAAATCCAACTTCTTATAGAACTAGCAATGGTGGCTGGGATGAGGCAGAAATTTATTTAGCTGGTCCAGTTATTAGAGATATGTATGTAAAGCAAGTCGATGATAACATAGTTGATGGGTATCAAAACAAAATTTCAGAGTGTTTACCCAGTGTTGATAATGCTAAATATTATAGTTCAAATGAGATAAAAGAATGCCTTATTCTTGTATTTAATAAAGCAGGAATAAAATTAGAAACTCAAGCACTAGCAACCGGGCTTTCGAATCTCATTATTAAGCACCCATTATTAGGATTACCATGTCATGAACCTGCTCATCTAGTTGGTGAAATAACTCTAAAAGCTGCCGGTGGAGATATAAAAAAAGCTTTAGCAACACACGATCATCCATCATGTGAAGCCGGTTTCATTCATGGGCTTATAGATGCTTTTGCTATAACTAAACCATCGCCTTTAGAATTCGCAAAATTAGTTGATGCTTGCGAATCATCAGCGGATACAAATATGTTTCATTACTGCACTCATGGAATTGGTCACGCTGCTTGGATATTAACCGAAGATGGTGTTAAAGCTTCTAAATATTGTGCCTTATTAAGAACTCCGGAAGGTAGAGCTCAGTGCGGTGAAGGAGTAATGATGGATATGTTCGAACCTGCCACTACTCGTTTTCCTTCTTTAGATAGAAAATTAGCCCCTACTCATCTACCTGATGTTTGCAATAACTGGGAACGAAAAGATCTACCAGGTATGTTGCAAGGGTGTGCTCATGGAGCATCATTTGTTTTTTCAAAGAAAGCTTTAGCAGTTGTTTATGATTGGTCTGAAAATAAACTTACTTACCCATATCCTGATATTTTACCTAAAGAAATGATTACAGCTCTTGAAAAAATAGGAGAAGAGGTTAAAAATTACTGCTTAGGTTTAGGCGGATTTCAGGGTCTTTCTTGTTCTAATGATCTATCAATAGCACTTCCACATGTACCTCATCCTTTATTGCTTAGAGAAGATGTTAGAACTGCCTTATGTTCGAAATTAGGTAAAGAAATCTTAAAAAATTGTGTAAATCAAGTTCGAGTAAATCTATGAAAAAAATTATTATATTTATTATTTTTATATCTATAATAACTTTAGTTTCTATTACATTTTATAATAATAGTATAGATAAAAAAACTTTTTTACTAGAAGAAAATTTAGAAATTACTACAAAAATTCAACCTTATTTAACTATGCCTTTTGAATTTCAGCATACTATGTACTCTACTATTGATAAAAAACCATACTTACAAGGCTCAGGTTTTGCAGATTTCTCACAAGGCTGTAACTTTAATGCAAAATACACAGGAGAACTTTATGAGATTAATTATAAAACAGATAAAAATAAGATGCTAATTCAAACTGAGAAACGAGAGACAAAAACTAAAACTTCGTGGACTTTTTTGGAAAGTAATACCACAAATCATAACTCAATATTTTTCTCACTGCTCGGAAATAATAATATGATTTGCTCCCTTTCGAAACTAAATAACGTATTAGTAAGTAATAATAACGGTTATACAGTAGATAAAGATAAATACAAGGCTTTATTATTATCAAATTTAGAAAATACTAATAAAGAAATTTATAATAATTTTAGTATAGAAAAAATAAGTGATTTATTAGATATTTCTATATCTAATTTCGCCAATAAAAACATTTCAATATTAATTGAAACTTTAGATTCTATTACAATTAAAATTACCATTATAGATAATCAAAACACAATTTTTGAAGATATAATATTTAGAACAAATAAAGATATAAAAATATAACATTAAATATGCAGGCCCTCTCTGATCGAACAGAGAGGGCGCTGGTTAACCGCTGATCGGTTATCGATTGGAGTCACATAATGTACTTGCTAAATTTGAGGGTAAATTTAACATAAAAGGAGCTCAAGCCTATAAGGAGGTTAATGGCAACGATTTTATCGGAGCTTCACTAAGTTACATCGGCTACAACAATCTTGGCCGGACGGACAAATGCGGTCGACCGGGTTCGTAGGTCTTTTAAACCAACGCCCTCATCATCTTTTTCATTAGACGAAGGTATTATCTACTGTTTATGCTGATATAATTAAATCAAATATTTTCAATAAAATTCTTAATAATAATTGCAGTTTTTATATCAATATTTTTATTGTCATACAAATATCCAACAATTCTCTCACCAGAAACAATTGTAACCTCTCCATTAATTATCTCCCCAAATGAGTTACTAATACATAAGACTGGCTCAAATATATAATTAAATCCACTTTTTTTTATAATTATATTTATATTTTTACAATTCCTTATTGCCTGATTTATGTAATTCTTGTTGATATCTTTATCATTAATAGTTATATTTTTATTTATTTTTTTGTAAATTCTACCTTTACCATATTTAGTCTCCAAAACTACTAGTTTAGGATAGAAAATAATTTGATCAATTTCTCTATTATTTATAATAAGATTTTTACTAAAAATAACACCATTTTTTTGCAAAAGTTTATTAACATAAAGTTCAGCTTTCATCCCAACAAAAATTTTCTTTATATCAATTATTTTATAATTTATAACAAAACTCATAACCACAATAAATGCAATAAAAAGTAATTTTTCTTCTAATTTATCTGTGATATTTAAAACTAAATAAAATAATATAAAAAAAACAACAATATATATTAATAATAAAATTATATTTTTAATAATAAGTTTTTTAAGATAAGGATTATAATTAGATTTATTCATACATTAAATTTACATTCTTTATACAAGAATATAACCCATCTATACCTAGATTAGATAAAAAAACTCTTAAGTATTTTTTATTATTAATATGTAGGTCATTACAAGTTTCGTAAAAAAACAAATATGAAAATAAATAAACGATCATATAATTACGTTAACCAATTTATATGAAAAGTCAAAAAAATAATGCGTGACTTTTGTCACGCATTATTTACATATTTATATCTTTTTTATTTGTTGGTATAGTTGATAATGTTTTTGTAACCGAATCATAAAATGAAAGCCCATTACCAGTCTCGACCTTGGTATCTAGCCTTATAATTTCGCCATTATTAAAACTTATCTTCTCAGGTTTATTCACTCCAACGTGACCTGTTATAACAGTTGAATTATTATTCCACTTAAAATCATTGTTATTATATAGAAAATAATCATATTCAACCTTACTTAGATTATCTTGTTTAAGTAATCTATCGGAAGCGGAAGCATGAGCTATAATATACTCTCTCTTATTTTTAGAAAGAACTCTTAAATAAGGCGGTAATTGATCAAGAAAACTAATAATTTCATCTCTGAATTTACTATAATCTACTTGCATCAAGATATCTTTATAAGTCATCTCGATATTTGGATTATTAGAAACTTTATTATATCTTAATCTCTTTATAAGGTTTCTACCATGATTTGAGTCAACAATTAGTAGTTTACCTTCATAATATAGTTTCAAAGCCCAGCGTAAGGTATTTACTGACCCAGAATTGTCTTTATCACCATTAATGCAGGCTTTCTCTCCTCCTTTGTTAGTTATATCACCAACAGAGATAATTTTGTATTTTTCAAAATTAGGAATATTAACTTTAGCAAAAGATAATAAATCTTGTAAAGTGTTATAACAGCCATGTAGATCGCCTATTGCAATAAAATCAATCTCTTCATCTAACTTATTTGCGTTCTTATGAATATCTTTTCTGTAAACACTCTGCCTATACCAAGGTTTTATGTTTGTATTTTTCATATATTTAACTATAATCGCATATTTAAATAAATAAACGACCTACAATATAGGTCGTTTATATATATTTTTTAGAATCTCTTAAAGAAATGGATTCTCTTCTTCAATAGAATTATCTAAAACATCTACTTGGTTTGACGGTTGAACTGTTGCAACCGGAGTCTTTGTTACTTGAGCATTGGCTCTAGCATTTCTAGTTACTTTAGCAGTTGCCCATCTTACAGAAGGACCTACCTCGTCAACCTCAATTACCCAGTCACGTCTTTTATCGCCATTCTGTGTTTCCCAATTTTCTTGAACCCATTTTCCTAGTACAATTACTCTTGTACCTTTTCCAATAGATTCAACCAAATTCTCAGCAGCGTCTCGCCATAGTTTACACTTTACATAATGAGTCTTATCTGTTCTTTCGCCATTTTTTGTAGTTCTTATATCATTAACTGCGATATCAAATGTAACCCAAGGAATTCCTGCGGTAGTAAATCTTAGTTCTGGTTCAGCTACCGTGTTTCCAACTATATAAGCTGGTGCACCATTCATATATAACCTTTCCTCTGAAATTTTCAGATATAATATATATTATTTTAATAATACAATTGTAGCATTTATAAAAAAAGAACGCCCATATTACTGGGCGTGGAAAGTTTATGGAAATATCCCCTAAAACCTTGTTATATAAACTATCCTTATGATATGGTTATTTTTCATCAATTAAGGTTATATCTGTATACTTTTTAGAATATGTTTTATTAATGCCGTTACTTAGAACCTCAAAATAAATGTCATCTAATTCATTAAAGATTCTTATAATAACACAATCTTCATTCTCAATTCTTACTTTATCTCCGATTTTAAAATTATCTTTATTATATAAATTTTCATTATCTTCTATATTTGGTAAAAATCTAGATTTCTTCATAATATTACCCCTATCTTCCTTGTGATATGATAAAAATAGCTTTGTTTTTGCCCTTGATGATGCTACGTAAAATATACGCAACTCTTCTTCAAGATATTTAACATTATCAATACTTTTATACCAAGGAATATTACCATCTATTAAAAATGGTATGAAAACAGAATCAAATTCTTTTCCTTTAGAAGAATGTATTGTTGCTATAGTTATACTGTTTTTATCTGTATCTAACTCATCTTCACTATCTAGATATACTCTGTCTAACATATCGATAATGTTTTTATCTGATTGCTCTTCAAAATATGTTGCAAATCTATTTAATAATTCTTTTTCTGACTCCAAAAGTTCACTCTCCTTAAAACATACATTTGATATTAAATTTAATGTTTCTTTATATTTTCTCTGTAAAAGTAAATTTTCTATATTCTCAATAGTATCAAAGTAGTTTCCGACATATTTATTTTTATTCATTACTAATTCAGAGGTATATTGGTAATAATCAAATATTGGGTATTTTTCTTCAATTTTTGCTATACCCTTCTCACCTAAGCCCCTTTTAGGATTTGTAAAAGAGTATATAAAACTTACATAATCGTTTTTATTAGTAGCAATCTTAAAGTACGATAAAATAATTTTTATAATTTTTCTTTTATATAAGCTTACTCCTCCTACTATATTATAATTTATACCTAAACTCTTAAAAATGAACTCAAAATCGGATATTTGGTAATTTACTCTTAATAGAATTGCACAATTTCCTAAATTTTTCTCAATTATTTCATTTGCTATCCAATATATTTCATTATGTTTATTTATAAACTTCTTAATTGATAATTTACCATCGCTATTATTATTAGAATTCATATTTACTCTAAGTGGGTTACTGCTTGAAAGAATTAGTTCATTGCAAAAATTGACAATATTTTTATCTGACCTAAAGTTATCATTTAAGTATAATACATTAATATTATTATAATCAGTAATAGTATCACTTATTATCTCACCAGATGCACCACGCCAAAGATATATAGATTGATCTAAGTCTCCAACAAAACATATATTATTTATTTTACTTGTTATATTTCTAATAATTTTATACTGTATATCGTTTGTATCTTGGTATTCATCTACAAAGAGGTATTTATATTTTTCAGAAAAATCAATTTGGTAGTCAGCATCTTCTGATAATTTTTCATAATCTTCTAAAATTAGATCAAAATCAGTTAATTTACAACTCTTTAGGTAATCATTATATTTTATTATAATTTCTTCAATAAGACCATCAACGATATTATTTCTTTTAGAACTTCTATTACATCTTAAAGCCACAAATTTATTACGAAGCGTTTGTATATCATAATTATTATAATTATTATTCGAATCAATTATTTTTTTAAATATAATCTCTGAGTCCTCATCATCAATTATGTTATAGTTATACTTTTTTTTATTTCTTAACTCCGACAATGCTAGGCTATGAATTGTACTAAAGCGTACACCTTTATATTTATTTGATAATCTACTTTCCATTTCTCTACTAGCCCTATTAGTAAAGGTTATTGCTAGTATATTTTCAGGCAAAGCTAAATTATCATTTATTATTTTTTTTATCCTCTCTATAATCACAAATGTTTTACCAGATCCAGGACCTGCTGATATGATAAATTTGCCATTAATTGATCTAATCACTGCTTCTTGATTCTTAGATAATCTTTTAACCATTATTAATACCAATTATAATTTGATTCTTAATTCCGATACTTAGAAATTCAATAAATTGATTATTTGATAATTCAAAAATAGTGTTATTCTTAAATATAGTAATTTTTATAATTCCTAAAAATTCAAATTTTCCAATCTCAACATCATCACTTTTATCGTCATTAAGAATGCTTTTTTTAGATTTTAATTTATCAAAATATCCATCTAAAGCTAGGTCTGCAACATACTTTGTAATATCTACAATCTCATTTTCGTTGGATATAAATTTGACTATGAAATCTTTACCAACCTCAATTTCTATATATGAGTTATCTATACTTCTAGATATAATTTTTTCCATGATAATATATTACCTAGAGAAAGATAAAAGCATGATTTTGCATGATATGCAGATATAGTTAATAAAATAAATACTACCTTACAGAGGAGAAAAAAATGAAAAACAAACATTTTCTGCTGGGAGGCTATGACGCAAAGTCATGCCCAGAGAAAATCCGCAAGACTTTCGATCCCTTTTATAAAGATATCGAATTAGATTTACCATCTTCTGGAGCCCAGCAAAGAATGGATTCTGGTAGATTATTTGAAACTTTAATTGGTGATAAGTGGTTAGCTTCGTTAGATAAAGAAAAAATTTATCAAATTCCTTTATGTGATAGAAGTGAAACTTCTAAAGCTCGTAGAGAAAAGCTAACCTTAGAGATTATGAAAAATCCTGGTAGAGTACTTGTAATCTGGAATGCTAGATTGCCTCAGTTAAAAAAGAGTCACAGAACTGGTGAGCCAGATGCTCTAGTTAGAGCTGAAAAAGTAAATGGCAAGTATAAATGGTTACCTCTTGATATAAAAGATCATAAGGTTCTTGAAGGTACTGCTAAAAATAAACAATACCCTACTAGTCAAATCTCTTCACCTTTATTTTCAAAATCAGTACCATCATCATTTGGTGAAGGTACACCAAGAAAGAGTGACGCACTTCAGTTAGCCCACTATTATTTTATGTTAGAAGAATTAAATATGTCTTCTAAATATAAAGTTGGTGGAATTATTGGACGTGAAGAATTAATAATTTGGCATCAATTAGATGATAATTTGTATAATCATAATAATGACGGAAAAGTTTCCGCTCTTGACTATTATAAATTAGAATTCGAAAAAAGAGTTAATATTGCAAAAAATGCTATAAATGGCAAAGCAATTGTAGGCCCTGAATGGAAGTCAGAATGCCTAGAATGCCCATTTAGAACTACATGCAAAGATGAACTTAAAATTGATCTAGATCATATAACTCTTCTACCTGGAATTACACCAAATAGAGCAAAATCTCATTACTCTGTTGGTGTTAGTAGAATTGATGAGCTAGCACGACTTGATTGGAGAACTGCTAAACTTATTGATTTTGGTTGCGATGTTCAAGATATCTTAGAAACGGTTAATGAAGAAGGAAATAATTTCTCTCCAAATGACCTATTCCCAGAATCTAACGAATATTTCGATGCTCTAGGCATTAAAAATGGAAATGATTTACTTAAACTCTGTAACGATACCGCAAAATATGCAAATACTGACACATGGAACCTTGCCGGATCAATTGATCAAGCGAGAGTTTATAAAATCGGTAAGGTGTTTCGACAAAGAGGAATTGAAAAAGTAAGTTTAACTCCACATATTATTGAACAAGACGTTGATATAGAAGACTGTGATGGTCTTGTATATCTTATTGGAGTCCGAACCGTTGGTCGTAAGAAAAATGGTGAAGATTGGAAACTACGTTCTGAATATAATGCATTTGTTGATTGGTCAAACACTGATGAAGGTGAAGCTAGAGTTTTTGCAGAGTTTTGGAATCATATCCAAACTTGGAAAAATAAAGCTAAAGAAAATAAGTGGGGTTATACTGCTTATCATTACACCGCACATGAAAACTCAGCTTTTATCGCTTTAGCAAATAAGCATGCGGGATTACCTGGTATTCCTACTGTTGCTGAAGTAAGAGATTTCATTGAATCTGACAAGTGGGTTGATTTACATAAAGTTATATCTACTGAACTTATTTGGCCTACCGAAAATGTTACTCTAAAGGAAATTGCTAAATGGGTAAGATTCTCATGGAGAGATTCTGATCCAAATGGTGGAAATTCTATCGCATGGTATAGAAATGTTATAAATTCCCAAGAAGAGAGCGTTGTAGAAGCTAATAAGAAAAGACTTCTTGAATATAATGCTGATGACTGCCAAGCTCAATCTGCTATCCGAAACTGGATATATCAGATAACCGAGATTAGCAAGAAACAAGCAAATAAACTTCCAAATATTAGCATATTAGATGCAAGGTTTCGTCGCAAACCGGTATCTAATAGCTTTTAATTAATAACCCCATAATAAAATATGGGGTTATTTCTTTTTTAAAGAGCTAAGTTCATTATAAGCTTTAAATAATCCATAGTTTGTTAATATTTCAAAATTATATTTATTATAATTTAATTCTGCATGTTGGATATATCCGTCAACCTGTATATCATCATAAAGTTTTGCTATTTTTAAGTTACTATTAATTAGTTCAATATTCTCAAATATTTTATCGGTATATTTATTTTTTATATTATTTTGAATTATATTATTTATTGACCCATACTCAGTTATTAATTTTAGAGCACCTTTTTCGCCGATACCCTTAACACCTATTATATTATCTCCAGACTCACCTCTTATTGCAGCCATTTCAAAATATTGCTGAGGCGTTAAACCGTAAATATCAAATATTTTTTTATAATCAATAACATCGTATTTATTATTAATTACAAAAACATTTTTATCTATCACTTGATACAAATCTCTATCTGTGCTATAAATACCAACAGTTTTATCAATATTTTTAAGATTTTTTGCAAGAGAAGCCAGAATATCATCAGCTTCTCGGTCAGAAATTTTACATATCGTAAATCCAATATAACTTAGTATATAAAATAAATGAATAAATTGTGTATTTATCTCTTCGCTTCTTTTTACTCTGTTTTGTTTATAGGTTTCTTGCATCTCTCTCCTTGCATCAATTGAACCTTCACTATCAAAACAAAAAATTATTGCTTTTGGTTTAAATTTTGATAATAATTTAGAAACAGAAATTAAAAAGCCATGAACTGCCCATATAGGATCACCTTCATAAGTTCTAAGATCTGTTTTTTTCATTCCATGATATGATCGATGTAATAAGTTATTACCATCAATTAGTAGTACATCTATATTTTTACCCATATAAATATCTTCCTTTTTTTAAAAAAAATGCATAGAAAGATTTTACAAATACTAAATTTATTTGATAATAAGTATATGGAATATTATAACGGAAATGATGATAAAGTATCTCTTAATAATAAAACATTAATTTTTATTGCTAATTGGATGGGAATACTCTCTGAAATTACTGAAAAAATTGATAGAAAAGATGAAAATAACAAAATAATATACATTGACACAGATAAATATCCGAAACTAACTGCTTTTTTTGAAGTAAATCTTCTTCCGACAGTTATAATACTTGATAACGATGTAGAATCTACTCGTCATGTTGGTTATATACCTTTATTTGAGTAATATTTTAGTAGCCCCCTTAGAGATAAGTATTATGAGAGATATTTACGTAAACTTACCTTGTTCTATTCCGCTTGTTGTGCTTGAAAATTTAGAATTGTCCAAATCTGATCTAAGCAATATAAATGAAAATCAATTAGTTTTAGGTGAAAAAAAAGAGATAGATATACAAGGTCTAGCCTCAGATAACATTAAATTAGCTATTAAAATATCTAATTATTGGTTAGCAAACTCAACTATTTGGAACGAAAATAGCCTTAATCACAGTTATTGTAAAAATAGCTTAAGGAGAAAAATATATTATAATAAAATGATAGATAATAAAATTATAAGAACAGATTTAAGAGAAGAGATAAATGCCTTAAGAAATTTACCAATAGTCAATAAACTTGTAAAAGAAATTTTATCTGTTAATCCCAATTTTGATGAAATAATAGAAAAATATAGCAATCTTGAGGTGGAGTTATTATCAGATGATAGATTAGCAAAGTCTGCAGTTATATCTTTCTCTGTAAAAGGAAAAGAAACCTGGCCAGACATTTTAGGTGGAGCGCCTAGTCCTGCTGAGAAAAAAAGAGTTTTTAAAATGTTTATTTCATATGCTCCATGGCGTGATCGTAGAAATAGAAGATTAAGTAAGATTGAGATTTTCGCTTTAGAAGATTGGTTTAAATAAAAACAAAGGGGTTTAAAACCCCTTTGTTAATTAGTATCTAACCTGTTTTAGAGGATCTATCTCTTCTCTAATAGGTAAAATTGGATCACCATATTCAATATGGGTATCTGAATCAAAGTTCTTAAGTTTGCCGAGATTTATTGCTCTTTCAGCTAGCTCATCGTAAAACTGTGTTCTAAACCCATTCTTCATAACATCAAATTTTAATGGTGCATACGCTATTCTTGAGCCTGTTCTTGATTTATCAAATAATATTCTTGCACGTGTATCTGTAAGTGTTGTTCTACCATCCTTGCCAGTAGTGCTTGGATTATTATATGGAACAGATCTATGTAAGATTATGATAGCATGAGCGTTATTTGCTATAACACCGCTACCCCTCATCTGATTTTTTCTAAATAGTCGAAGATCATTCTCTTTAACTTCCCAGTAAGGTTTATTATTCTCATCTAAGATTACGAAATCTTCAATATTTTGATTACGTTTCCCTGCTCGATAAAACAAACTTTCATCATTTATCTTAACTAGCTGAGCATATCCGATTACCGCAACACGATGATTCTCCATTCCTGAAGGCCATGACATTCCAGAGTACTCTCTAAAGTTTACTCCACCAAATTTAGCCATCTCGGTAGGATTCCATGCTGCAACTCCTCGCAAGAGAAATTCAGCTGTCACTGCAGATGCTTTGACCTCATCTTCATAAGTCTCAATAATAGATTGAATATAATCAAGCTGTACAACATAAGGTAGGAATTCTAAAATTGATCTGTTCTCTTTTTTAGCCCTACTATCAGCTTCAATTACAAGGTCGTAAAGCACCTCTGTCATTTTCTTTCTAGAGGTACCAACATTCTCGATAATTAAGTTATCAGCCAAATGATAAAATTTATCATTAGGAGACATTTTGAATCCCTTAATTTTATCAATAGACTCTTCTTCGGTATGGAACAAAACTTGTTTAGCATCTAATAAACCATAATTTAACAAATCTTGGCCAATTGCTGGAGTGATGGTATTCACAAATGAGCTCTTACCTGTTCCAGTTGCACCCATAACAACAATAAATTGTCCAGGAGTAACAAAACCAATTTTCTCATTTTTATTAGTATAGCCATGATCTAAAGTAGGCAATCCTGAACTAAATCTAATCGTATCTCCATTAGAGATTGATGTGTAGTTTCTATTAATAACTACTTTTGCAGTTGTTAATGAATTTTGACCTTTAGATTTAGATCTCTTTGTGGTAGGAATATCTATATTGTTATATCTCTTTATAAGCTCTTCAGCATTTAAATTATCTTCTATACCTTCTACAAGATAATTAGCATTTGCTTTTGTTTCAATGCGTTGAACTTCCTCAATGAGGGTAAACCATACGGAGTTTCCATCTAATTCTTTAAACTGATCCACATATCTTACAATAACCTTTACTTCCTCTTTTATATTTTTACTATACAATTTAAGTATAGCCAAATTAGTTAAAGAGAATTTTTCTTTATGTGTAATTACGATCTCATGTCTAATAATTTCAAAAATACCTTTATAAATTTCATAAGCATTTTTATCTAATTTATTTAGTATTTTCTTAGAATTTACTATTACATCTATGGTCTTGCCTGCATAATCTAAAGATTTACCTTCAAGGCTAGCTATTACTACTCTAAGTGTTTTAACAATCCTACCTTGTAGGGATATGTTGTTATCACTTATTATTTTTTCAATTTTCTCTGAAGTTGATATATCCATATATCCCTTTCTATAATGTATATGTATATCATTTACTATATATGCTATGTAAATTACTTATTATAAATATAAAAGATATTTACTATTGATTAATATTTTCTTCTAAGTTAGAATCTTTTTTCGTAGCATCTTGATTTTCATTAGCACTTAATGCTGCCTTCTCTGCGGCTTGAGCAATAATACCTTTCTCTGAATTATACCATACTCTTAAGTTTATATCAAAGTCAACATTAGGGGAACTCTGCAGATCAAATAAATCAGAAGCTGATGAATTTTTAGGTCTAACAACAGATATTGTTACATCTTCCACAGTAATAACTGCTGTTCCTGAAAAAGGAGTACTCGTAAAAGATAAAATACCTAGAAATTCTTCTAAAATACCTAAAGAGGCGACTCCTTTTACTAAATATAACTCATATTTTGCTGATAAATTATTATTTTCAATTGTATCATCAGTATTTTTACTTATACTACTAATTTCTATAGCCGATCCTGCTATCTGTCTTAGAGTTAATTCCAATTCTAGAGTATCTAATTTTTCTATTGGTAAAACTGTCTCATACGCGGCTAATTTACCTATTAAGGTTTGTAAAGAGTCGTTACCATTAGCTGTAATCTCCTCTACTATCTTTTCTTGATCTTTTACACTTTCTTCAAGTTTAGTTATTTCATCATTTTTTAGAGCATTACTTGCTTTATTTTTAGAGATATAGAAAGTATTAACTCCAAAATATAAAAATATTATAAGAAAAATAGATAATATATTTTTCAAATCAATAATTTTTAATATACTGCTTAGATCAATTTTCTTCATCAGTCTCACCAATCACTTCATCTACTTTACCTTTTTCTTGTTTTTCTTTCTTAGTTGGAAGAGAAGCTTGTCCCCAACTTGAAGAAATAACTTGAGGAGGGGTGCTTTGACTTACTATTCCGTGTATAGTATATATATTTCCCGAACTAACAATTAACATTTCATTAAAAATTTGAGCATCTCTTACCCTTTTTGCCCATTCAGCCAACTCAAGAGCTGTGGTTGCTGTTGCTGAAATTTTATAATATATTGGAATAGATTCTTCTTCAATAATTTTTTCTATATCAATATTTGCTAATAATTCTGATGGAATATTATCAGGGTTTATATTTTTACTCGGTTCTTCATTTTCTTTTGGCTTACTATATACTATTTTAGCAATAACAGATGTAATGTAAATATTAGATGTTCTTAGTGTCTTTAAAATATCAAATGGAAAAGCTGTCACGTAACTTATATACTCAAAATTTTTTTCTAACTTATCATAGCTTTCTAATAAAGCTTTTTGAGTAATACCTTCAGGTATTCCAGATGTCTGTGTAAATCTAGAATTTATTTCTCTATTCTTTTCATTTAATAGTAATTCTTTTTTTGTTAATTGATCTTTAGATAAATTAGTACTTACTGATTGATAACCTAAAAATACTACTACTATTACGCCTACTATGCTTATAACAGATAATGTTCTTCTATTTCTCTCAGTTATTGAATATTCACCATTTAATAAATCAAAAGACGTAACTGCGATCTGTCTTCTATTAGCACTAATTTCGTTTTTTTGGTTTGAAGAAATAGATTTATTTTTTTTATTTTTATCTTTATTATTCTCACTCATTATAGAGGATCCTTCCATAAAGCAAGTCCTACAGCGTTTGAAAGTCTATACAGTAAAAAAGGGTCTGGGTTTCCCTCGCTAAAAAAATCAATATTTCTCTTTGATCTCTCAATATCAGCCCATGGTTTTCCAATAACTACAGGAATACCAACTCTTTGTTGTAATCTATCTTTAAAACCTTTCAAAAGACCAGTTCCTCCAGTTAAGAAAACGCCTTGACTATAACTTCCATGTGTTGAAGCATCGAAATCAATTGCTTGTGCAATTGAATCTATAAGTATTTCAACAGAACTGCTAATAGCAGCTAAAGTTAAGTCGCTATCTGATTTATACTCATCATCTGCAGAATACTCTGACGATATTTTTTTATAACTTGGTAAAGCTAATTTCTTCTTTGCTAATTCTGCGTTTTCAAAGTTTCCTGAAAATGAAGCTAGTAATGAACGCGTCAACTCTATGCCTCCCCCAGGAAATACTCTCAGTGAACGAACATGTGGACCAACTCTAGTAGATACAGATGTCTTTGAAGCTCCAACATCGACAACAGTAGCAATCTCATTTGAATTACTTTTAGACCTTGTTAGTGAACGAATTAAACTTACTCCAGAGAAATCAATAGCCCTTGGTTTGCATTTCCCTATTTTGCAAACACTTTTAATTATATCTATTTCTGATTGAAGTGCGCCTGCTACTGCGATTGTATTAATATCTATTCCATCATTTGTTGTTGTTGATGATATTAGTTGGGAAGCTAAAACTGTTTCATCTAACGGCAATCCTGCAGATAAAGGTCTTCCTAATGCACGAATTGCTGAGGTTCTTTCGTCACGTCTTACAGAGCTTGGTAAATTTAATGTAGTCATAGCAACATCTGGACTAGAAATGTTTAGCACAAATCCATAAGAAGGTAGATTAGCTCTCTTCAATGCTTTTACTAATGCAGTTGCAGCTCCTTGTGGATTTTTAATTCTTCCAGCTACAATACATCCTTCCGGAACTGATGCGAGACCAATTCTAGTGATTATGGCAAGACCATTGCTATCTACACCTGCAACTTCAACAGCACGAACTTCTGTTGTACCAAAATCTACCCCAACCATTCTTTTCATATTATCTACCTGCTCCCTGATTATCTGAATTAATTGCTCTAAGTAGTGCAGCAAGAACTCTTTTTCTAGTTGTCATATCTTTTGGAACAAGTTGTTCAAGATTATTTTCTTCTTTATTCTCTATATTTTCCATCATACTATACTCCTTTCTATTAATAATATGTCATTAAATTATGAATTTTTTGTTAGTTTCTTAAAGTTTTCCAAATCTACACATTTTTCCCTAGCAGCCTCTTCCGTAACTAAACCTCTCTGCACTAGATTAGAAAGAGCTATATCCATAGTTTGCATTCCATCCGCTTTACCCATTTCTATTGATTGTCTAAGTGATAAATGACCATCTACTTTACGTAAATTATTTGAAATAGCAGGGGTTGATACTAAAATTTCGTAAGCCGCTACACGCCCTGTCCCCGATCTATGTGGAAGTAAAGTTTGAGAAACTATTCCTTTAACTATTGAACCTAATTGAGCTCTAACTTGATCTTGTTCTTCAGCTGGGAAAGAACTTACAACTCTTGCTACGGTAGAAGCAGCATCATATGTATGCAGTGTGCCAAATACTAAGTGACCTGTTTCGGCAGCTTGTACCGCTGTTCTAATTGTCTCTAAATCTCTCATCTCACCAACCAAAATAACGTCAGGATCTTGTCGTAAAGCTTGTCTGAGAGCATTACCAAAACTTGAAAAAGAAGAATGAAGTTGTCTTTGATTTACAACCGATTTTCCTCTAGGTAGAGTGAACTCTATAGGATCTTCCAGTGTAATGATATGTTTTTGATGCTTTATTGATATTTCAGCAAGAAGCGAAGCTAGCGTAGTAGATTTTCCTGATCCTGTAGGACCTGTTACAAGTACTAAACCTCTATCTAGTTCTGTAAATTTTTGTATTGATTCAGGTAGATTAAGATCTATAGGTGTTGGTATTTTTGTTGGTAACTTTCTTGCTACAATTGTAAAACCTCTGTTATCCATACCAATATTTATACGAAATCTAGCTGTTCCATATGGTAAAGCCATGTCATGGTCGTGACTTTTCTCGATCTTTTCAAATATTTCTTTACCTACTAAGTTATATACCTGTGTTCTCATCCATTCTGAATCTAAAATCTGTCTATCCATCATAGATAGTCTACCATCAACTCTAATTACGGGTGGTAATCCTACCGAAACATGAATATCTGATCCTCTATTTCTTATACACTCGTCTAGAATTTCCAGAAGATCTAATGTTTTTATTTTATCTTTTGACTTAGTATTCTCATAGCAACTATTATAAAGTTCCTTAAATTGGTTTATTGTACAAAAGACTATCTCAAAGTTACTAGTTTTTAGAATATCTTGCAATTTTTCAATATGTGCAGGAGTATCTTCTACCATCGCGATTTTTAGATTCTCGCTATCTAAACCGATTGCACCAAGATTCTTTGAAACTATTTTATCAAATAAAATTTTTGTTTTAGTTTCATTTGAAGTTATGTACTCTTTGCGTGCTAAAGTACCTTTAATCCTAGCTAACGATTCATCAGAAATTCTACTTTCCCTAGAAAGTGCTCTTTCAAGCCCGGGTATTGTTAGGTGATGTCTTTCTTCTCCTAATAGACCAATTAAATCTGAGTCTAAAATTACTCCTTCATTTAATAAATACTTTAATATTGTATCTGCACTAATAGAAGCTCCAGAATCAATACTTTTAATGATTGTACCGGTTTTTTCTTTATTTATTAATTTGCTTAAATCGCTAGAATCTTCTAACTCAGGGGTTATAAACATTTCAGAATTATCAACTAAAGTTTCTTCCATATTATTATTATCGTAACTATCTGACATTATCCACCAATACCTTCTGCCGAAGTCGCTGATAATTTCAAAATAGGAAGATAAAGAACTACTAAAAGACCGCCGACAACAACACCCATTACAACTAAAAGGCCTACTTCAATTTTTGCAGCTAAACCCGCTATAATTGAATCGATCTCGCTATCTAAAGACTCAGATATATTCTCAACCATATTTGCTAACTCTCCTGCACTCTCGCCAGTTTTAACCATTGTCCTTAAGTTAGCAGGATAGAATTCTTTATAATTATTCAAAGCTTCTGATAAAGGCATACCATTTCTTAGTTGACTTCTTATATATTTAGATGCTAATATATGTGATCTAGAACCTGACGTTCTAGCAGCTAAATCTACTCCAGCATCTAGATTTACTCCAGATTCTAAAGCACCAGCAAGCACCGTTGTCCATCTATGCAAAACAACATAAAAGTTTAGTTGTCCAAATATAGGCATCTTAAACTTTAATTTATCCAAAAGCTGCATATATTTGTCATTTATTCTACCACTTTCAGCTAGAATAGAAAAGTATGTACTGCCAATACCAATCGAGAAAAATAAAATACTTGAAATAATATTTATTTTATAGTCATAAGCAAATAAAATAATGTATAAGGAAATAAATATATTTGTATATACTTTCATTTTCTTTAGGGATTTTCCAGTATTTCTTCTCTTTATTACTCCAAGACCAAATATTAAAAACACAAATATTATACCCGTAATAAAGTCAAAAAAGCTTCCTTTACCTTCAATAAGAGCTGGTATTGGCGCATTTGAGGTAAAGGTAAAAGGCGGAAGATTGGCAGTTATTTGCTGTAGTACTCTAGTTGGAGTTGGTAGAGGTTTATTAAAGCTTAAATAAATTTCAGCAAACATAGGAACAAGATAAATTAATATACCAGCAACTATCATACCTATTGCAGATGATACCATTTTAGGATAAGCTGTAACTGCTTTGATTTTATTCTGTGTTTCAGCTCTTCGTTCTAATGTAGTTGCTAATCTTGACATAGTTACAGCTAGTGTACCAGCAGCTTCACCAGCTTCTACATATGATCTAAAAACCTCGTCAAATGCTTTCGGGAATGTACTTAGAGCTCTAGATAACGGAACTCCTTGTGTAACCAAATCTGTTAATGTTGTTGTTACCCTCAAAAGATTTGCAGAACCTTCAGAACCTAAAGCTTCTAAAGCTCTAGGCAGAGGTACACCAGCTTTTAAAAGTTCAGCAAGTTGCCTAGCAAAAGTAGCTGTCTGTTTACTAGATAATACAACAGGTTTAGTTGTTAGCATTTTAGTAAATTCGCTACTCTCGTTACTAATTTCTTCAATCAAAATAGGTATAAAATTCTCGCTTTGAAGAGATTCAATAACAATATTTCTATTTGGAGCTTGCATTCTGCCTTTGTTTCTAACTCCAGAATTAGAAACAGCTACATAATTAAACATTTTTTGTCCAGGTATATAATTACTACTAGATTCTTTCCCCTTAAATAATGATAACAAATCCATTATTCACCACCAAATAGTAATACTCTTTTAATCTCTTCTAAACTCGTATTACCAATTTCTAAATGTCTAAGCCCTTCTTCAGATAATGTTTTGTAACCTTCAATTTTTGCTGCAGCTAAAATATCTTCCACAGTTGAATTTTCATTAGTTACGACATCTCTTATATTCTCAGAAGATTCTAATACTTCAGCAACTGCAATTCTTCCTCTATAACCAATTCCGTTACATCCACCACATCCAACTGCTTTTTTCAACTTATCAAATATATAATCTTCGTTAATACGCTTAATTATTCTAATATCCTCTTTACTAGGTTCTACCTCTTTTGCACAAGAATGTAATTTTCTAACCAATCTCTGAGCTGCTACAAGTGTAACAGCTTCAGAGACAAGATATCTAGGTAATCCCATATTAATAAGTCTGCTATATGAAGAAATTGCAGAGTTAGCATGTAGCGTTGTAAGAACAAGATGTCCCGTTAGAGCGGCTTGCAATGCAACTTCTGCGGTTTCTTGATCTCTTATCTCTCCTACCAAAATTACATCCGGATCAAGACGAAGTATAGTTCTTAAAGCTCGTGGAAAAGATAAAGATTTATCACCTAATCCATGTTTTATTTCAGTTTGTCCAATATTATTCATTCTGTACTCAACTGGATTTTCTACCGTAAAGATAGCTTTACGCATAGCATCTTGTTCTCTTACTAAACCATATAATGTTGTACTTTTTCCTGCTCCTGTAGGACCACAAACAATAATTAAGCCTTGAGCTTTTGAAGTAGCACTTCTAAGTCTAGATAAAGCATTTATTTCAAAACCCATATCCTCAAGCTTTGTCCTCATATTTTGAGAATCTAAAAGTCTAATAACTAAAGTTGGTCCAAATTCTTGCGGTAACATTGCTACGCGACCATCTATATCTCTTCCAGCAGCTGGGAATGTAAATGTACCATCTTGTGGTTCTCTCTGGTTAGACATATCCATATTACATCTGCTCATTATTGCACCAATAATTTCTAGTGGTTTAATATTTGAAGGAATTTTCTGTTGTTGCAAAATACCATCAACTCTAAATCTCATGAGCATGCTCTTATCTGGATTAAACATAAAGTGTACATCAGAAGCACCTTCTGAAACAGCACGACCTAGAACGCCGTCTAACCACTCTTGCATCGGAGATTTAATAGTTGAAATCGTATTAGAACCAGTGATTATGTTACTTGTAAATGAATTACTTTTCTCTGCTGGTTTTTCATTTGACTCAGTCACATAATATGCTAATTTATTTTGAATTTGAAGTTTAGTAGATAGAACTAATAAAAATTGTCCATACTTTATTCTTAAATAATCAATTAATTCTGGATTATTAGGGTCTGAAACAGCAACCACAATTCTTCCTGTTTTATCTTTAAGTGGTAAAGCTGATAACTTAATAAGCACATCGCGGTCTGCTCTTTCAAATACAACACTATCGTAAATGAATTCAGGAGAATTAGAATATAAATCAAAAAACTTTATTCCATACGATTTAGCTAACGAACTTACTATTAAAGTGTCTGGCACAAGATTTAGTAAGTATGAAAGCAATGGTTGGGCTTCTTTTCTGCTTCTTTCAATAATTGCCCATGCATCTTTTGAAGAAATTATTTTATGTTCTAAAACAAGCAAAGCTACTGCTTTTTCAATATCACTTCTTTGATCATTCATTTTACTTAATGTCCTCACAATTTAGAATTATGCAAATTATCATAATATAATTGGTTTCTTAATACTCCCAATATCACCTTGTCTAACTAAATTTGATGCTAAAGAAAATAAACATGGACTATTCTCTTTATAACCATAGATTTCTGCTAAATTCTCACTCGATGCTTTATAATTTTTTTGTAGAAGCCAACAGCCTCCATTATTATTTGAAACAGCAATATAAATGATCTGATTATCTATGAAAATTGAAACATCATTGTAATCTACACTATCTGCTGATATAAAATCATAATTTAAATTTAATTGATTTAACGATTCAATTGTATACAAACCTTTTTTCTTGTCTAGTATTTTTTTCACATTTGCAATTGTACTTCTAGCTTCGATATCACTACTACTATCGCTATCTTTAAATATAAAGACAGTAGAAGATGCTATTATGAAAATTAATGTTATAACGATTATTGCCTCTAATAATGTAAAACCTTTATTGATTTTCATGATCAGACCTAAGTATCGAAATATTAGTATCTAGTAATTTTGAAGCGATTGAACTATTAATTCCACCACCTCCGACAGCTGCTAAATATAGATGCGGAGGGACAAATATTTTTACTTTATTATCGATAAATATAATTTTATCAACATCTACACCAATTGCATTTTTCACATATAATTCTATATTTGAACTATAATTTACAAAGTCAACTCTTTCTCCCTCTAGAAAATTAGACAAACTTCTGACTCTTCCAGCCGATGGACCAACGCATGCATCTATAGGATTTAAATTTTCTACTGTACTCGCTACAGTAACTTTACTTCTTATACCTATCTCTCTTACTATTTTTATTATTCTAACATCCCCGCGTCTAACTTCAGGTGATAAACCATCTAATAATAGTTTGATCAAACTATTATCCTTTACTGTGTAACTTATTTTTCCATGAAAATTATTCTTAACAAATATGTATTTTTTTCCTATATCCCATTTTTTATTTGGATAAAACTCAGTAACTGGAACATTTGATAATTCACCGTTGCTAAACCTAAAAACTCCAACATCTTTATTTAGCCTAACCAACTCCCCGGTTACTAACGTCTTATTATTTTCGTTTTCGTCATAAAATAGATAATCTATACTATTCATATTTTACCTCTCTGTTATATACAATATCGTATCATTATATATTTTTAACCAATCCCGCTAAATTAGGATTTCTTGATCTTACTATCTCATTTACTTTTGGAAATTTTTCAAATAAAAGGCTCATTTTAGGCCTATTAATATGTTCATAACCACCAGCAATACAATTACTAAAAAAATCATAATCTTCGTAATTAAATTCAATTATTCCGATTATATTTGAAACTTTTTCACAGTTCTTTATAAATTGCTCGCTATCCATATACCAAAATAGTGGTAATCTATTTAGAACTAAATTTATACAAACAGATGGATCACCTTTGTTACTTTTTAAATTATAATTTTTTATACATGAATTGAAAGCTTTCAAAATCAAATCAATTGTATTAGTAAAACCTTCATTACTTGCTTTAAAATTATTTATGTTATTTGAATATTTTTGAGATTTAAAAAATATATCATTTCCTATTACCCAACCAGCTCCACCATAGCAACCGTCAGCTGTGCCACTTTGTTTGAAATCTATACGATCACAGAAAGTAATTAAACTATCCCAGTTAGGAATAGTTTCTTTTCTAATTAATTTAAGTTCTGAGGATTGAGGAAAATATTTCTGCATAAATGAGCCATTAGCACATGAGTTTCTAATCCAATCTTGTTGTAGCATATCACATATGTTGATTGCTTCAGATAAGTTATTTCCTACAGATTCATATGCTGCGTGACCAATCGCATCACCACATGTGCTATATCTAATTAAATTCTGCTCAATGCAGGCTTCACTTATTCTTAACCATTCGCCAACACTATGTTTTTCCTTTCCCCATATATCAAAAATTCCATGCACTATTCCGCCACCACATATGTCATATCCAAGAGCCATAATTGCTTTCTTATAATCATTTTTAAAATACTCGTTAAACTCACCTCCTAAGTCATGTCCAGGTATATGGCATACATACTCTAATCTAATATCGTTAGCCATAATAGGCTCAGCTGCCAAATACCATGAATTGAAATCATCACTAAATACAGCTGATCTAATCGAATTTTTTAGACAACCATACGAGTAGTCAAATACCTCTCTCTCGGTTTTTAGATTTTTATTTTGACAAAGTCTAATATTTTTTTCCCAATAATCAATGCCTTTTTTCTCGTTATTTATAAAAATTATTGATATGGCAGTTGAACTTATAACTGTTAAAATAATTATATAAAGATATTTTTTCATATAATTATTATTTATATTTATGTTACTCAGTCAATAATTTTTCTTTTCTCTACAGCTCTCCAAAGTAATGTGGATCCAACAAAGCTATTATTTCCCAATTTTGAAATATATGATAAATTTGTGAAATTATTTATATTTGTATTTCCAGGCCCAAGTATAAGTTGACCTTTTATTTCTACATTTATTATCTTATTATTAATATTTGTTAAATCTTTTTTAGGTATCGATGCTATAAGATATTCGTTATATCCTAAGGAAATTATGTCAGCATTAATCTTTAGTAAATTTGATGAGGCTGATGCAAAATATGGAATAAATATGCTTCCTGATGAAAATAGCGAAATACTACCACTTCCCTCATTTATCGGGCCAGATATATAAATATCTTTTGGTCTATAAACACTTCCAGCGATAAATATGTACTTATTATCAGGCTCTATACCTGATGAAGCTATATCATCAATTGTATCACAGTTACCAAGATTAGTAAAAGCTGATTCACCACAATTTCCTATATACAGGTCATGCTCACTATATATTATCCCAGAAGCTGGTATATTGAAAGACCCTAAATACGACCAATTACTTATTTTTCCGGGATTTGAATTACTATTAAACGATTCTGCACGTAATGAGCAATTTTCTTGACTACAATTTTCCGTAAAATTTACATTATAATTTGCATAATAAATCTCAACTCTGTTATTAGAATTTTTTTCTGGTAAAATTAAAATTTTGTCTATAGTTGAAGGAACTGTTATCTGATTATTTTCATAGTCTCTAAGGATTCTGCCACTTTTAATACACAAATCTGAGCTTAATAAATTAAAATTTACCATTTCGTTTTCGTTAATACAACCAATTTTCTCTATATAACTAAACCTACTCCTCAGGTCGCCTTGACTAAAAAACATCTCTGAAAAGGTTGGAAATAACTCATTATTGCTGAAAATAATATTTTCGCTAATCTCAGTGTTATTATCATTAACAATAATATTTTTTCCATTACTATAAGTATTTCCACCTAGTGAAGCTGAACCATTAATAATCGCATCGCTTTCAAAACTTAAATAGCCAGTACCCTTTCTAATAACAGGTAAATTGCTTTCTGTAATTACAGAGAAGTTATAACCATTAGATTTTAATTTTTCTTCATAACCAATTTTTTTCCCAGCTGTCTTGACAAATGAGGTTATTGTAAGCGTGCCACCATCTTTATTTGGAGGAGTTATTTTTATATAATCATTACTATTTTCTTCCACATACCCCCATGTTGCACCGCACTCACCTGGCCATATTTCTCCAGCTTCAAAATTATTTTTATTATAACTATTATTATTATTATAACAAATTCTTGCTAGTTCAAGATTATCTACCTCTCTGTATACATAATATGGATCTAAATTTAACTTATATTTATAACTTTCAACATTCTTTACTGCTTTCTTATATGCTACATCTTCAGCTCTATTTGATAGCATATCTCTTGAATTATCTAAAGAGGTTCTTATTATACTAATTGCAATACTTGCTGCAATTAGCCCAATTAGAATAGTAACTAATAATGAAGCACCTTTTTTATTATATCTTGAAAGGAAGTGATTTTGATGATAACTCATAATAATATTAGTTATAAAAAATACATTCTTGGCAATTATTCAAAATATAAAAAAGGTTTTTCATTAACTGAACTTACTTTAGCATTAGGTGTATTAGGGCTATTTGTAACAATTATAACTATTGCAATTATGAGGGGACAGACAACATCTTTAGCTTTCAGTTCTGATAAACTAATAATAACTCAACTAGAAGATTATACCAAAAAAATATCTGCAACTCCTTTTATAAATTTATATAATAGAGATATTCAATATCCTGATTCGCAAAATTGTCCTGGCGAAAACTCAACCTGTCCTAAGATTTTAAATAAAGTATTTAGGATAAGTTATGAACTTGAAAATGTATCTGAAAATGATAATGATTCTGATACAGTTGATTATATTATTATTAGAGGAACCGTTTCATGGGATAATGCAACATTTAGTCATGAAGAGATAGTTTATGCACCAACACCAAATTGGAGACCAAACTATGGAGTTGTTCAAGTTATATTAAATAATCCAAAAAATCTCATAGTACCTCAAATTTTCCTAATTAATTATTTATCAGGTCAAGCAGTAGCCATCGTTACTGAAATTAATAATAATTTAGCTTTTATTTCTGCTCCTTTAGATAGTTGTAGCAAAGTAAATGGTGGTTGTGTAATTGCATTGGAAAGTAATGGAAGCAGTAGTAGCGATAATATCACTATTGATGCAAATTCAGCAACTATTCCTTTTACTACAAGCCAAGATTCAATTAAAATAATTAATCCATCAATTTCTAATATAAGTAAAATTAACTTACAACTTTTTGCGAGAAATGGTGGTAATCAATTAGATACCCCTGATAAACTAAATAGCATATGTTTTTATTTAATTTTTCATGATGGTGTTTCTAAAAGATACTTGCCATACTGTAATAGCTTATTTAATGATAAAATTGTAATTGAAGATTACACACCTGATATATCAAGACCCTGGAATAAAATTGCTTTATCATCAAATTATCAATATAAACTTTCTATGTACTATAAAGACGAAACATGCCCAGCTATTCAAAATATGCAAAGCTTAGTTAATGGTAATTGGCAAAATATATCATCTTGTTTCTATTGGAATTGGGGAGAACCTTATTATATTTCAGACGGAATTGAGCTTTCAAATTATACTGATAAAAAAATAAATTTATTAGCTGGTATTAATAATTTTACCTTATCGTGGACGCCTGATAATAATTCTCCTGCTTCTGGCGGAAATTATCTGCAACCTTTATGGTCAAAGCCTAGAGATTTATCTTTATTTGATAATCCAGCAACTTGTACTAATGATATAAACTGTAATTCTCTTTATAAAGTAGGCCCAACATTAGTTGCTCCTAGAACTGGTGCTTATCAAGTACCAGCTCTCATCATTGCAAACAATTCAGGCTACGATTTTACTTTAGTGATAAAAGATTACGACGACATTGAAAATAACTCATTTAACTCTGTTTATTTAGATAATAGTGATCTTGGATCAGGGTCAATAAATAAATTTCAATCAACAATTATAAATGGAGAATCTATTATTGTAGAATCCCAATTATCTAATGGTGAATTGATAGGATCATCAAATAACGGCTATTATGCCATCCCATTAAGAATATACACATCAAATCAGGCTATACAGTCCATTACCATTAAGATGGTAGGAAAGAATGGCATTAGGTATGAGAAAATATACATTACAAATAATCCGGTTCCAGTAACTTTTTTCCCTGAATCAACTATACTTTATCAAGGTGACCAATCATATATAAAAGTTTTAGCAATTGATTCGCATGGAAATCCTGCAATTTCGACTACTCTATCTGGAACCTCATCAAATGGAATCACTCTTAGTCAAGCAGTTACTAATTCTGAAGGTTATGCATTGCTTCCAATTCAAGTAGGGAATGTTCAATCTGGTATTAGTAATATTACTATTTTTAACGGCTCGTTTACAAAAACAAATGAAATTTATATAAAACAACGAACTGGTTCTATAATTTCAAATTATAGTTTATCAAACCCTGTCAATATAACACAAGGTGGAGAAAAAGATATCTCTTTCTCTATTTTAGATAGATATGGAACTCCTATACCAAATACTGGTTTAACAATAAATATATTTAGAAATAATAATTTTACCGGTGATATTACTGTAAAAAACAATAATTGTATAACTAATGATTTAGGAAACTGCACAGTAAAGATTTTAGCAAATAAATCAGCTGTTAGCGGAACATACCAAATAGTAGCAAAAAGTGCAAATGTATCTATGCAAATAAATATAAATGTTTCTCAAAAGGTAAATAATATAATTACAACCATCTCTACCGTAACACAAGGATCTAGCAGTCAGATGGAAGTAAGAGTACTAGATGGTGCAGGAGATCCTATGAACGAAATAGATGTTTCAGCACAATTACCAGGTTTCACTTTTCAAAGTGGCAAAACCAATATCTCAGGAAATGCTATCTTACTCTATAATGCAGAAATTAATGTTGAAAAAGGGATGAAATCAATACCAATAACTGCTGGCAATATAACAAAAAATGGATATATAAGAGTTAATCAAAAAGTTAACTCAATTATCACTAAGCCTGTTACAGTTAATCAAGGTTCATCCACCAGATCTTCAATAAAGATTTTAGATGGAAATAATCAGCCTATTACAGGAGTATTTATAAGTGCAACTAGTAACGATAATATTAAGGTTTTATTTGAACCAAGTTTTACAGATGGGGTAAGTTATTTTCAAATATCGGTTCCTGCAAGCGTACTCCCAGGGTCATACTTAATCAATTTAACATATAATGAAAATATCTTAGATATATTAACAGTTCGCGTTAGTAAAGGTATCGGATCAATTACAGTTAATGGTAATATCTCTGAGAATCAGGGATCTACAATTGATCTGCTAGTTAAGGATTTTGATGGCTCACCTATTTCAAACCGAGAAATTAAAGTTGATACAACTTCATCTGCAATTTTGTTAGGTACTTTGACAAATAATCCTGTTGCGATTCCTATTACTTTAAAGACAAATTCTAACGGCGTAGCAGAACTCAAGGTTTTTGCAAAAAATGGAATTGCTAAAACTCCCATTAAGTTATCTGTAGAATCGTCAGGATCAAAATATACAGTATTTATTGAGGAAATATTATCATGAGAAAGAAAGGCTATACTGTATTAGAAATAAGTATTGTTGCAACTTTAGGAATTTTCTTATTATTAATATTAGCACGTTGGGTAGGTTACCTAGGTAATATATCAATTGAGCAAGCAACTACCGAGAATGAAGTAAACGCTCTGTACTCATTATCTCTACTAGATGATGACATAAATTCTCTTGCTAGATGTGATTTAAAGACTTCATTTATAAAAAATATACAGAATAATTTAATAAAATTTGATATTTATAAAGATAACTTTTTCTACCAAGTAATTTGGTCAATAGAACCTGGCGAAAAAGTATTATATAGGTACCAGCAAGAATATTCATCACAATGCAATCTCATTGGAGAAGTAAATAAAACTTTTATTACAGCTAATATTTCCAATGGTACAGCTGATATACCTGCTTTTATACCGATCTCAAACTCAACTTCAGTAACTAATGAAGAAAAATATGGTGAATGTATAAATTTATTATTTTCAAGATGTAATATTAATTCTATATCAGTTATTTTAGTTTTCAATGAGTATTCTCAGAAATACTCTCATTATAAAACATTTTTACTAAAAACAAAATAATTGCTTTTTTTCTTTCTTGGTGTATAATTATCTCATGAACGAAAAGCTAAGAAAAGGTCAAATAGCATTCAATGAACTTTATGAGAAACATCCTGATGTTGCAAATAAAATAAGAGGAACTATTTTTGATCCATTTTATATAGATAGCCGACTCCCTGATTTTTATAAAAAAGTAGAAGAACTTCTTGACAATAAATAATAATTTGCTTTTTTAAGAAAATGATAATAATAAAAATATGAAAAAATATACTTTACTTATATTAATTTTAATAGTCTTCTTAAATTACTTCCAACCTTTCTCATACAGAATAAATGATGAACAACTTCCAGGTAATCTACAGAACTTTATTACAGATGATTTCATTGATACAAGAGTATATGGTCCTACTGCTATGGTAAATGGTAAAAATTATCGTTTTACTCTAGCTCAGCCAATTTCCTCATTTTATGAGAGAATCTCACCAATTTGGCTAGATTTTTTCTTTTACAAAGGGAATTTAAATAATGAACAAATAAAATCTAAAGAAAATGCATATTATTCTGTCTCAAAGTATTATAATATTAAAAAAAATATAAATTCAATTCATTTTGGTAATTTATCAGGTTCATCTACAGGTTTAGCTTATGCTTTATCTTATATTTCTGCTAATTTTGATAATTTTATACCAAAAGATCAACATATCTTAGCAACAGGATCTATAAATAAGCACGGTGACGTTTTTGGCGTAGGTGCAATTGAGGCAAAATTTAAAAATAAAAATATCTCTAAGATGGATATAATTTTAGGTCCAAAAGTAAACATTTCTTCTATAAGAAGAGAATACTTTAAAAATCATGATAGAAATGTATTTATATTAGGCGTTGAAAATGTTAAGCAAGCAGTTGAATTTATTTGTTTCATAAACAAGAATAAAAGCAAACCTTGTGGAGATAAAAAAACACTTGTTCTTTCTTCAGATAACATCCATCTATGTAACGATGTTATAAATAAAAGAAAAATTAAATGTTCATGGAGTGTAAAAGGAGATAAAATAATAATTAAATGATCACTATATATAATCATTTAATTTTAGAAAAGGAAATGGGTTATCAATGTCAATTATAGGAATCGATTTAGGTACAACAAATACAGCTGTTGCTTTTTACGAAGGAAATAATGCATCTATTATAAGTAATTCTGAAGGCTATCGTACAACTCCATCAATTGTCTCTTTCAAAGAGAACGAAGTAATTGTGGGTGAATTAGCAAAAAGACAAAAAATTACAAATTCAACTAACACTATATCATCTATAAAAAGAAAAATTGGTAGTGATTATTTTATAACTATAAACAATAAAAAATATTTACCAGAAGATATTAGTTCTGAAATATTAAAGAAAATAAAAAATGATTCTGAAAGTTTTCTCGGTTATGAAATAAAAGATGCAGTTATAACTGTACCAGCATATTTTAATGATACGCAAAGAAATATTACTAAAAGAGCAGGTGAATTGGCCGGTTTAAATGTAGTAAGAATAATAAATGAGCCTACAGCTGCTGCATTTGCATATGGTTATAATAATAGTGATAAAGATTTAACAATATTAGTATATGATTTAGGTGGAGGAACATTTGATGTATCTTTATTAGGAATAAACAATGGTATAATTGAGGTAAAGGCTACCTCAGGTATAAATGATTTAGGTGGCGATGATTGGGATTTTAAGTTAGCTGAATATATAAAAAGTCAAATATGTATAAAATATAACCATAATTTTAAGTTCACCCATGAAGAGTATCTTAGAATATTAGAATCAGCAGAGAAGGCAAAAATAGAATTATCATCCGTTAATGAAACTACAATTAATATTCCATACTTAACATCATTAAATAATATAATAATTAGTTTTCAAGAAAGTCTTTCAAGAGAAACTTTTGAAACAATAACAAGCGAACTTCTCGAGAGAACAAAAGAACCTATCTTACAGGTATTGAAAGATACTAATCTTTCTTTTAGTAACGTAGATGAAATTATTCTTGTTGGTGGGTCTACCCGAATGACATTGGTTACAAGTTTTTTGAAAAAATTATCAAATGATACCAAAATTAATAAAAGTGTGAATCCAGATGAAGCTGTTGCATTAGGTGCAGCCCTACAAGGTGGTATACTAGATGGTAAAATAAATAATACTATTTTGCTGGATGTAACACCTTTATCTTTAGGCATTAAAACAAAAGGTGGTATTATGCATAAAATTATTGATAGAAATTCTACAATTCCTATTAGTAAAAATGAAATATTTTCAACAGCTGAAGATGATCAAAATTCTGTCGTTGTTGAAGTTTATCAAGGTGAAAGAGAATTTGTAAAAGATAATTTATTTTTAGGTACTTTTCAATTAGAAGATATTCCTATAGCTAAACAAGGAATACCGGAGATTATAGTGACTTTTTCAATTGATGTAAATGGTATTGTCTCTGTATCTGCCGAAGAATCATTTTCAAAAAAAATAAATAAAATTATCATTAAAAATACTCAAAATGTTAGTGAAGAAATAATTAAAGAAAATCTTGAAAATAATGAGAATTATAAAGAAAATGACAAAAATAATATTGAAAACATTAAGATTATTAATAATAAAGAAAACATAATAAAAACTACTAATCAATACTTACTTAATAATTTTTTATCTGAGGATCATGAATATAGAATAAAATTAAAGAATTTATTTGAATTATATAACTTAGAAATAGATAGTAACAAAAAAATTGAAATTCTCAAAGAACTTAGAGATTTACAATATCTTATTGCCGAATATTTCAAAGAACATAATAAAAACAATACTTGATTTTGCAATTTTAGAACCGATAATTATATTATGAAACTTAATTTAAAAATATTAACAATAATAAGTTTGTTTATGGTAAGCAGTATATTAACCTATCCGTCGCAGAGTTCACAATCTCCAACTAAAAAGCCAAAATATAATACAAATAATACTGTAAATTCAAATAACTCCACTAAACCAGCTACTAATACACTGGCTCCTGCTTCAACAACTAGCTCTACCTCAAAAACAGTAAAACCAGCAACTAATACACTGGCTCCTGCTTCAACAACTAGCTCTACCTCAAACACAGTAAAACCAGCAACTAATACACTGGCTCCTGCTTCAAAAACTAACTCTACCTCAAACACACTTAAACCAGCAACTAATACACTGGCTCCTGCTTCAACAACTAGCTCTACCTCAAACACACTTAAACCAGCAACTAATACACTTTCTCCTGCTTCAACAACTAACTCTACCTCAAACACACTTAAACCAGCAACTAATACACTTTCTCCTGCTTCAACAACTAACTCTACCTCAAACACACTTAAACCAGCAGGTAAATCAACATTAACCCCTACAACACAAAATTCTCAAACAACACCTGATAATATAAATAATTCACCAATAACCGCTCCGCAACCTAGAACTCTTACTAATAATAAAACTACTACACCTATAAATAATAATGTATCTCAGATACCCACCCCAGTCGCAGACCCATTGAACAATCTGCCGTCACTAGATAAACAAGTTCTTCCTACAGAGCAACCAACTTTAATAACACCTGGTAATCAAATGCCACAAAATCAAATTCAAATCCCAGGTCAGAATAATTCACTTTCTCCAAATGTAGGCGCACTCCCCCCACTGAGTTCCCAAGTCGCAGTCGATAATGCAACTACTCAAGTTAAGATAAAAAAGAAAATAGTTAGAAAAGACCCTCTTTTAGAAAAGATGAATAGGTAGTCTGACATTATTTACTTTATAAGGATAATTTTTTTATGAAGAAAATTCTTTTTTTTGTACTACTAATAACTAATACATTCTTAATAAACAACTTAATCTCATATTCTAATGATAAAAATTATATAACTATTTCACAAAGGGGAACAGAGATTACTATCAAATGGAAATTTCCAGGAAATATTAAACCTAAGGAGCAAACATTATATTTTGAAGAAATAGAAGAAGATGATAATGGAAACGATTTCTCAACAAATGAAACAATATACAAATTGTCACCATCACAGAGAAATAAAGTTATCAAAGATTTAAAAAAAGGTACAAAATATAGTATAACTATTATGTCAAATAAACCAGAAAAATCAATTTCAAAGATTTTTTCTCTTAAAAAAGTACCATCAATGCCCTCAGATTTAGACTACAGCTGGAATAATAATAAGCCAATAGACAATTTATCTCTTTTTTGGAAATACGATGGAGAAAAGGTAGATAACTGGATTATATCAGTTTATAAATCAAATATAGTACTACCGGAAGATAATGAAGATTTGTCTACCCTAGAAGAGTTAAATAATCAGCAATCTGAAAATGAAACAGAAATAGAATCAATTATTAAGCGTTTAGTTATAAAAGGATCTTCACGTAAATATAATATTACTGGATTAAATAAAATTGATAACTATAGAATACTATTAGAAGGAAGAAATAAATCTGGTTTAGGTGAATATAATAATATTTCAATATCTCAGAGTGCTCCAAATGAGCCCATAAATTTGAAAGTAGAAAAATCCAATGCTAGTAAAGATACCAATCCTTCACTTATAATTACATGGGAATATGCCGGTATAGAAATTGATTCATTTAATATAGGAGTTAGAGCAGCTGGATTCAAAGAAGATCTTAAAGTTTATAAGGTATCTCCAAATGTTAGATCGTTTACAATAAATAATTTATCTAAAGGAGGTTACTATCAATTTGTAATTAAAGCAGTAAATCAATATTCTTATGCTACTGCAATTACTGAACCGTACTTTATTAAAATAGCAAAAAACAAGCCTAAAGATCCGCTTCAAGAGAAGTTGGAAGAAGAGGCTGGGGGACCAATTGATAGTACTGATCCAATTGAAGAAAATAATAATGAAGTTCCGACCATACCCTTAGAGACAGGTAATAATCAAAACAATAACAATAATAATACTTCTCAGCAACCTTCTAATCCTAATAATATTCCAACTATTCCTTCAACAAATACTACTCCTATATCTGGCTAAATAATTTACAATTATAATAAATTATTATAATATAAATATGAGTACTAAACATTTATATGCTAAGTTACCACCACCTCTTTTTATCTTGTTAAGAACAGCGACAAAAAAGAATTTTTTTATATTTTTTCTTTCATCACTTGGCCCTCTATTCGTTATATACTTAACACCGTCATTATTAAGAGATTTTTCTATTACTTCTTTTGTATTCTATATAATTTTTCTTTATCTCTCTATTTATATTTGTTTAAAATCATCAGGGCTTTTATCTGTGCTTAGATTATATAGAAAAATTTATATAAGAGAAAATATTTATGATCTTACCGGTTATATGGTAATTCTTCCTATTTTTACTCTTATTCCAAGACACATTGACGGCGGTGTTGATTATAATCATATTTTCATATTCAAAGAAAACTATAACCAATTTCTAAACTATAGAAAAGAAGAAATTGTTTCTAATGGTTTTAAAATATTTAACGCTAATGACCCAAATTACTTTAATCCTTTAATAATTGCTCAACCTTTTTCAGAAAAAACTGTTAAATATATAACTGACGGAGAATTAGTAAGATTTTTAGGAAATAAAAAGTTTGGTTTTATATTCACGAAAAATAATATTATTTGGTTAAAGGGCAGTAATGTTATTTACAAATAAAAAAACATTCATAATATGAAAAAATATTGGAAAATAATATAAAAAAAATTTTTAGAAAAAATTGATTAGATAATGCGCTAATTATAATAATTGCTCATCAGGAGCTGGCTCATTTCACATATCAACAATAAGTAACCTCGATACTGCACATAGCTATTGTAAAAAATATTTTGAAAAAAATGTAGAAATGCTGATAATAAATTAACAAATCTTGAAAATATATAACATTAATTAATCGCAGTTTTCATAAAGAATAAATATTGCTTTTTTATAATCATTACCTTCATTAAATATATTTTCATATCTCTTATCAAAATTATTATTAAATTCTCTATAATTCTTTAAACTTGCCCTAATTGGAATAATACCTTCCTGAAATAAATAAATAGAATCGTCGTAATCTAGATTTTCTTTTAGTAACAATTCCTTTAGTTCAGCTAATTCTTCCTCATTAGTACCCCCTATACCGATACATCTGTGACCAATTTCTTCTTTATCGGTAATATTGATTAATGCTAATATTTTTTCATAACCACTAAAATCAACATTTAGTTCAGTTGCAACAATTTTTACCTGATGGCAAACCATACCACCGCATTGGTGCTCAATATATTTCCATATGAAGTCTTGATCAAGGACTAATTTTTCTATATTTTCATAGTATGCTAAAAATAACCTTGGTCTAATGTAAGAATCATGGTATAAATCTTCAAATGATTTATATATCATTTTTATATTATAATATAAATCTATAAAAAACAAATATTTATCTTGATTATAATTATATATAAATATTTTTTACTTTATCTGTAATGCTATTATGGCAAGCATGAAAAAATTCTTCTCTTCCTTACCAAAATAAGACACTTTCGCCCAGTCAGAGAGTTGTTATTAAAAACTTTGATAAATGTCAAACGTTTTTAATGGCGCACTAAAGACATAAAAATACTTTCATTTTTCAAAAAAAGTGGTTACGAGAACCTTATTGCGACTTAAGAAATACGATAAGAACGGTTCTTAGTGCTACCCGTCCTCTAACTCCAACATCTCTTTGGTTGTTGCTTTTGGAATCTGTTCTTGGCTCGCCCTAGACATACGAGCACGTAATTTACCCTTGAGCCCTTCTGGATTTGCTACTCCATTTGCATCAACTTCGTTAATTTCAAGTGCGGGAAGTTGTTCATGGCTAGTTAGTAGATATGCCTTCTCGGGAGAAAGTTTTTCGTGAATCTCGATGAATTCTCCATGAGGCAACATAACAAGGCGACCAGTCTCACGTCCATGAAGAACTAGCTCACGATCAGCACGCTGTAGTGATAAGCAGATGCGCTTGGTAATCACGAATGCAATCGGCGGTAGAACGATTAGTCCAATTCTTGAGAACCACATTATCTGATTAACTGATAGATCAAAATGTGTCGCTAGAAGATCATTACCACCATTTATAAGTGCAACTAAAACAAAAGTTAATGACATAACACCGATAGCAGTACGGTTTGGCTTGTTACGAGGACGATCAAGTAAGTGGTGTTCTCTCTTATCGCCAGTCATCCATTGTTCGATAAAGGGGTAGAAGGCCATCAAGGTAAAGATGATTCCTGGAATTATCAGGCCTGGAATTAAGATATTCCAAGAGATTGTGTATCCAAATACATGAGTCTCAATTGGGGGAGCTGCTCGTACTAGCCCATCAAGCCATCCCATGTACCAGTCAGGTTGTGAACCGGCACCGACTTGGCCGGGGTTGTAAGGACCATAGATCCAAATTGGATTAATAGAGGCCACAGCGCCAAGAAATGTTGTTATTCCAAAGACGATAAAGAAGAAACCACCCGCTTTAGCCATATATACCGGCATTAGCGGATAACCCACGACGTTCTTCTCGGTACGTCCAGGGCCAGGATATTGAGTGTGCTTCTGGTACCAGACCAGCATTAAATGTGCAGTTATAAGGGCAAGCATGATTCCTGGGATTAAGAGAATATGAACTGCGTAGATGCGTTGGATAAACATCTCACCTGGAAA
>Ga0172372_10000927_pt1 | contig 45465 bp, 31 predicted proteins | sample LakKiv5m_2_FD_114544 | JGI IMG/M metagenome (GOLD analysis project Ga0172372, IMG submission 114544) | Freshwater microbial communities from Kabuno Bay, South-Kivu, Congo - kab_092012_9.5m | ecosystem: Environmental > Aquatic > Freshwater > Lake | place: Democratic Republic of the Congo...
CAAGTCTCCATTTAAAAAACTAAATAAAATAGGCAATATTTGCCGAGAAGCATCCTAAGGTGTTTGGTCACAAATAGACTCTCGTGGCCATTTATCTCAAAGGATGATGATGCGGGTAAAGAAATTTTTCTTTCAACTTGTTTATGAAAAGAAATGGCCGCTCACTTGGCAGTCATTTTTTTTAGGTCAATTCGTTTTCTTATTAAAGATGACGTCCCTCTATCATTTGCTCGGTGGTGGTGGGATTGGGGCCTATCCCTTTTTCATGATCGCCCAAGGTATTGCACTGGGTATTATCTTTGCTCCACTATATAAATTCATAACAGGACAAAAATGGGCCAGATCAACGTTACAAATTCTGGGGCCGCTATTTGCCGGCCTACTAATTCTTACTCCATTTTTTTATCACAAGCTTTCGACAGTGCTTGCAGTATTGGAGCCGCTAAAAAATACTCCGCTTGGTCTTTTCCGCGAGAATAGCGGTCTACTTGTATTCTCTTGGCTTGTTTTTTCATTCTGCAGTCTGATGGTGTTATGGTTGGAATCTCTCTTTAGCAGTAATCAAAAAAAATATTCCAACACATTTCAAAATCCCCTGAGTCGTCAATCAATGAACTGGTTTTATGAATTGGGAATACTCTTCTCTGCATGTGTTTTGCTTTCACTTTATTCGTTTGTCCCTGATAAAAAAATGCTTACTCTTTTTGTATCGGCTTGGGTTAGTTTTCTAACCATCACTGTCATGCTATTGCAATGGGTTCATGCCTATTGTGCCAGGGCCTGTGTTAGTGAGGTATCGAATTATAATGAGATTGAAAATTCACCAAATGATAAATTGTTAGTGAATGGGGATGCTCCATTAGATGAGGCCAAAAATTCACAATCGTTATGGGGAAAATTTGACGTTCATCGCTTTCCCTTTGTTCTTCCAATGCTTTTTTTAATTTTTGTAATATTTAGTTCAAAAAATATTCAAAATCTTGGTGTCCTGATGGGACTGAGTGATTGGACTAAGGAAGGAAAAAGTTTTTTACAAACATTTTTTATTCTAACCTTAATTCAACAAGCGCTTATTCTTTGTTTTAATTATCAGGGCGCTTTTATTCATTCAAAATCGCTAAAACGTGATTGGTCCTTTTACTTAAAATCCTTTTTTGCCATACAAACTTTTTCAATGCTTGTGTTATTGGTTTCCGGAAGACCAATGTTTTATTTTGCGACTGGAGTTGGTCGTAAATTATTTCAACATACATTGCTGAATCCGGCATTTGATTACTTTGAGCGGGGAATTCCTAGACCTTGGAGAACTCATTTAAGGAACAATCATCACTTTTTCGGATTAGCTTCAGCTCAATTTTTTGTTGGTATCTTTTCTCTCTTGGCCATTCACGGGCCAGTACCTAACTTAATTTTGTGGCTTGGAGGAATCTCCTTTGGGTTACTAGGTATTGCAGCTACCGGACACCTATTTTATCGCTTCAATCAATTTTTAATTGGTCAGATTTCTAATAGACCTTCATCAGAAAGAATTGAGTCAATGATGTTGTTGGCCCACCCGAAGGCCAGTATTCATAGGCAAGCGCTAGTTCAGATGTTGAATTTGATGGAGAAGCCGATAGAAGTTAAGGCCACCTTAGATTCTCTTGGACAAATGAGGCAAGAAGATATTTTAGGTCCTATCAAGGCGTTCTATGAAAAAACAAATCGCTTTGATATAAAGGCCAAAGCTGTTGAATCTGTCCAGTTTATAGATGGATATCAGGTCGATTTATTTTACAGGCAAATATTGAGGAGATTTCCTCAGCAATTGGCCCAGGTTGAGTTGAGTGCAGGACACCACCTTGCCAATATTTTTACTACGATAGCGAAACGTATGGAGAGACAAGTTATTGCCTTATGTATGGAGTGTATGGAGTATTGGCAGGATTCTCCTCGAGAATTGGCCCTTACTATTAAAATATTCTCGGGTGTACTGCATAAATTGAAGCGATGGGAATTGCTCGTATGCTTAAGACCTTATTTGTATTATAAGGGCCCGGATTTGCCTTTAAATTTTTATGATAAGGTTGACCCAAACACGATTAAAGAAAAACTAATTGAAAAGGAAATGCAACTCCGCGGTCGTCGGGTAGAGGCTTCGGCAGTGAGAGCGCAAGCAATCATGGCCCTATTTCCTATAAGCGAGGAAAGGGTCGCCGCACAGGAGCAATTAGAAAGCTTCCTGACCTCTAAAGAATTTGGTGAGCGCGTCTGGGCATTATCTATGATTGTTAAATTGGGCCTGCCAGAATACTTACCAAATATCCTCAACTTTTATAAGGAACTGATCAGGGATTTTGAGCAGGGACAGGAAGCAGTTTTCGTCGCTGAACTTCTGCAGTCACTCCTTTTATTTGGAGGAGCTGAAATTTTCCAAAATAGTCAAGAAAGGCCAGGGCCGCTTCAAATTTATGCTCAAATTCCAAGCGAAAAAATTCTGGCCTCCATCGTGAAAGTTGAAAGTATTGAACTAAGATTTGCTTTCTATTGGGAGTTCTGTAAATCGAGGAAAATGACTCTGCCTGAGTTGTTTACCATCCTCTCATCCTTGCCGCGAACTACTGCCGAGGATTTGATGGCACTCAGTGATGAAATTTGGCGAGAAACTTATTTAAAAGATCGGATAAAAAAAGTGTTACCGGATCCTCAAAACAGTGATGGAGTAGAGGACAAAGAGCAGAAATTGCCCTTAGCTGAAAATGGGGAACGAGCGGCATAATAGACGTATGCCAAAATTTTTGCTCCTTAAAACTTATTTCTTGGTGTTTTCCACTCTTGTATTTGGCCCAACTGTTTTCGCATTGGGTATTAATGAAGTAATAGAAGTTAAATCATTAGGCTATCTGGCGGATGACAATGTCCTGCTCTTAAATCGCGGCCTCGTTGATGATATTGAAGAAGGTGAGCATCTTCAACTTTACTACAAAGATGTATTTATAGGTCGTGCCTACTCTTTGGAATTAGAGAATCATAGATCCATTTGGCTTGTTTATCAGATTGCAGATGAATCGCCATTAATTGAGAAAGGGACTTTAAAGGCACGACGCTTGCCACAGCGGTTTGTGCCCAAAAGGGTAAAAAATGGTGCGGGTGATGTCAGAGTTGATGAGGTGAAGCCCGATTTGTTGGCGCAAGCACCTCAGGAATCACCTGAACCAATTCCACCACCTGTGATAAAAGGTGGCTACAAAGAATCAAACAAAGAAGATAAAGAAGAAATTCCTGTTAGCGAGAATGGTTCTTCTTATGCGCTTAATCCCAATACTTCCCTGCAAGAGGATGTTGACGATGACGAAGACGACCCCAATTCAAAATTATTTAATGTTCAATTAACCGCAGCACCCATTAAATTTTCTACTTTATTCGACAGTCGTGAAATTTCTTATGGCACAAATATCCAATCTGCTGATTTGGGAAATAAGGTACTCGGTGCCCATTATGTCTACTCTCATCGCAGAAGTAGGCCTTCAAATTTTACTCAGGGAGTGACTGGCATTGCGACCTCTTCTAGTTACGATGCGGGACTTAATTTTGATGTGAATAGAATTACCAAAAGATTATCATTCTTCTCTTTTGCCACCTTTCAGCGCCAGCGCGACGGTACATTTTATCCTGTAAGATACCGCTATAATTTGGCGCCTGTGGGTCTAAAATACGAATTTTTTAGTTCTGAGAAAATTCCAGAGCTCTCACTAAGCTATACGCCGATTATGGAAATTGAATTAAATGATGTTATTACCACTCAAACGGTGCAGATTGGTACAGACAGTTTTGGTAATCCGCTTTTTGAAACGAGAAATAAAGCGGAGACGACTAAGTTCCAACGCGCAAGGCATTCTTTTCGATTTGGATTTAAGTGGATTCCGGCGCAAAACTTTTTCATGTCCAATGTTTTTTGGTACCGCCCCTCTCACGATCTTTCCAACAAAGTTTTGGATTGGGAGGATGCCCGCTTGAGTAATGATTTTCAAATTGGGTACAATCCCAATGAAAGTATCACCCTTGGCTATCAAAACGTTTATACCTGGGACATTTTGCAAAAGCGCGTACTTGGTTTGCCAAGTTCTGTCATGGATCATATTTTTCAAGTCAGCTACAATTTTTCGATTTAATCATGGATTTGATGGACCAAATCCTGAACCAAATGCTTCAATATGTGAGGAATTGAAGGCCGGATCTTGTGATTTTACTTGTCCGTTGAAAACTCGCTTGGCTTCTTGGTAGATTTCGGCGGCCCTGGTGTTAATTGCCGCCAAGGCGGCATTGGCCCTACCAACGTCGCGATTTTAATTAAAGGCCATTTTCAATTCCGCTTTAAAATTCTGTTTTTCAGCTCCTGTATCAAAAATAGTTCGGTCCAAGGTATGGACATGAGTTATGCCAATCCGGGTTCACAAAATGATTCAGTTGATCCTTACGTTGCAAAACCTAAGGGAACAGCGGTAGATCAAGTAGTTGAGGACGCAGCGACTGATTCAGCTCCAGGTGCGAATCCTATTATGGATGTGTCAGGTAATCCCGTTGGAAATGGAGGAGAAAAGGGATCTGGTGGTACACCTGGTACAGAACCAACACCCACAGCAACAGCTTCACCGACCTCTTCAGTGACGCCGACCATTACTTTAACCTTTGATAAAGATGATATGATGGTGGACCTCGCTCCTCCGGTCACTCCAACTGCAACCCCAAGTCCAAGTCCAACTGGCACTACATCTCCACCATACAATCCTGTTGAGATTTGCAAAATGATTCATCCAGATGCCATAATGCTTGCCTCAGGGTGTGGTCCGTACAGCTTCCTCGACAAAGTCCAAAATCCCAATACTGGTGGCTACTTTTATTGTTGTTTAAGCATCCCTTCAGAAGGCCCGATTACTGACAAAAGTTGTTTTGTCGGGAATCTTTTTCCCCTTTTTAAATTCTCCTTCTTTTCCTTCAGAACATTGCTGACTTGGTTCGATAGGCAATTGTCCAATCGAACAAAGTCAGGAGGTTCCAATATGGAAATGACGATTGATGCAAAAAAAAGAGACAAAGGCACGAACACTGGTAAAGTTAGAAAAAGTGGCTGGGTGCCAGGATGCATTTACGGAAGAGGGATGCAATCCGTAGAAATTCAAATTCCCCTGAAAGACATGAAAAATTGCGTTGCACGGCATGCTAAAAAATTTACGTTAAAAGTGGCCGGCATGGGGACTTACACTGTGGGTCTCCAGGAGATTCAGCGCAATGCTCTTGGAACAGAAATGCTCCACGTAGCACTGCATGTTCTCAATAATAACGAGATGACTCACTTAACTGTACCCATTTATTTTGTTGGTACAGCGAAGGGGCAGGCCTCAGGTGGAATCATTAAAGAAACAATGCACGAAATTACAATCAAGGGATATCCAAAGGACCTTGTCGACGAAATTAAAGTCGATGTCGCCGCCCTTGATTTAGGTGATAACATTCACGTGCGCGATCTCGTTGGTAAATTTAAATTTACTTTTAGCGAGCACGACATGGAAAAAATTATCGTGACTTGTGGTTATCCAAAACTACAGTCTATCGAGACAACGGCTGCAACAACAGAAACAACTTTGGAAGCTGGTGCTGAGGGCGCCGATGCCGAAGTTGCTGCTGCTGCCAATACCGAAGCAACGAATACAGTTGTTGCTGAAAAAGGTAAAGAAACTGGCAAAAAAGAAAAGAAAGCTGCTTAATTCTGATTGCGAAATCGGGATGGCAAATTGGAAACTTCAATTTGATTGGAACGGGCCCCTAGAAAATGGGGCCTGTTTCATTTTAGAATGACCATTCTATTACTGGGCCAATTGATGTTGTAGAAATTTTATCATTGCTCTTTTTGAGCGACAGATATTGAACGTTTAATCCCGCGTTAAAAATATTGTTCCATACTTGAAAAGAATGTCTAAAGCGAAGACCACTAGAAAAGCCTAGACCGGCTGAAACTTCAAAAGATAAATCGTTAATAAAAGGCAGAAAAATATCTACACAAAATAGTCTGAGGCCGGCCATCAAAGCAGTCGTGGAGATACTTGCCGCGGAACTTGAAGCATTTTTAGCGGATTGAAATTGTCCCAAACTCAAAACTGGGGAGAACCTCATCCCGGCCAAGGAAAATGCAAATTGGGAGTTGTAATGGTTAACAAATAACTCTCTATAAGTTTGGTTGTTAAAAATGACCCCTTCCTTCCATTGCATTCTATAATCTCCCCATTTTAAATCTCGAGGTCGATAGGCCAATTCAAAAGAGCGAACAAGAAGGCCATCAATATTTGCTTTTCGATTACCGGATTCAGTTGTGCTTGAGGTTTGTTGTGGAGAAAAAGCCAGTGAATAGGGGAGTAAGGGGGGGGTACCATTTTTTATCGGTTCTTTAATCAAGGGGACATTCTCACTTTGCTTTTTGGGATTACTTTCTTCATTAGGGGGTTGAACCCCCAGAGTCGCCTCTGGCTCTGTTTTTTTCAAAAAAATGTTTCGGCCTTTTTTCTTCAAACTAGAATAGGGGCTTATCCATCGGTGAGGTTTTAAGGAAGCCGCACCAATTCTAACTTCAATTTTTATTTGCGCTTGACCATTTTCGAACAGGCCTAAAAGTTCTTTGGCCTCAATTAAATTTCCCAACGACCAATCCATCTCGGGGCGGTTTTTGGGCCAAAAAAAATCGCCCAGGGAATAATTCTTCCCCTCAATTTCCGCAAAAATTTGCACAACTCTGGCCAGCCTTCCTTGGTATTTCTCCCTTTCCGTGACTGTAATAATGAATTTTTTATCTTCGTCCAGGATTTGTAATTTGCTCTCGGGAATTTTTAAATCGGTATGACTGTAATTGACTTGCAGTTTTGCTAATTTTGAAAAAGGGGCCTTGCGATTCCAGAAATCTGTAATGGAGTACCTCCAGAAATAGGTGCCCATTTCTGGCCTTTGCCATAACAATTCTGGCCCATTGCTTTGCTCCTCAAAGATTAGCAGTTCTTTGATGTCAGAATTTAATTCACCTTGAATATTATTTTCAATAACTTTAAGCATTGAATCCGAAGTTTTTGAAGAGAAAATTTGAATATGATAAATTTTCGCTTTGGGATTTTTCGGGAGCTTTAAATGGACAAACTTATCATTATCCTCAATTAAAGATGGCTCCATCTCTTTATAATTTTCTTCAGAATTTTCTTTTGTATCCTCCGAATAGGCTGAGCTTATGAATAATGAGAGCATGGCGTCCCAATAATTATTCCAGACCTTTTTATTGTTAGGTCGAATGGGAGCAGAGACATCTCTCCATTTTATATTGAGTTCCATATCTTCAATCTCGGGTGCAGTAGGTGGAGGAACTGGAGAGATTTCAATTCGAGTTGGTTCGCCAAAGTGGCTTTTGCCGCCGGGCGTGATGATTCGAATGCGCCAAAAATAAATGCCAGGTTTTTCTATTGGGAATTTTGCAAAATTTTGAGCACCGATTTCCCTTTTAATTTCTGGACTTGAAAAATCCGAGTCATTATCCATTTCAAAATGGTATTGGACTGGCCCAATCTGTTCTCCTGCATTGCTCTGTTTGTCACCTTCACTCCAAGTAAAAGTAACTTTTTCGTACGGCCGCTCTAATTCGAGCTTGCTGCCATTCGCAGGAGATCCTGTGGGCTTCGGCATGAGCTTGACTTGAATAGAAATTTGCTCACTCCAGTCAGAAAAGAAATTTGAATCCAAAATGCTTTCATTTTCTGTTAACTTTTTTTGTAATTCGTTCACATCAGAGATTGCTTCTCTGTACGTAAAACTTTTACATTGCAATTCATATTTTTTGAAATCGCTGGGCGCAAAGAGAATCGGACCCTCATTAGAATAAATGTTGTAATTATTTTTTTGTGATCCGTCCTCTTTCCATCGCAAAACAATATTTCGTCTAGAAGAATTGATATTGAAAATGATGGGAAGAGGTTTTGGCTTTTTGGATTTTATATCGAGAACTTGATAATCAATGTGTCCAGACTGGGGGAAAATAAAAGTAGGAGCTTCCTGAATATCAATTTGATTAGCATTTAGCTGAGGTAATTGGATTTTGTAAGATGAGGTGACTGAATCTTTATAGCTAATATTTAAATCAAGGGAAGAGTCTGGTAAATTTTTTAGTTGTTCCTCTTCCAAGTAAATTGTTCCAGTTCCCTTTAAAGCTTTTACGTTATCAATGTTTTTGATTTCACTTTTAATTTCTTCCGCGAAGGGGCCTTGAGGCCTTATTTTAAGCTGCCATGAACGAACAAATCTTTTTTCTTTGAATCCTTCATTGTAAACCCATTCAGCCTCAGGCCTTATTAAATTTATTACTGTGAATTTCCAAATGGGACTACGGTAATTTTCGGTTTGGATTCTCCAAAAATAGATGCCTTCTTTTTCAGGGATGTAGGAGGCCGTGAGCCCATTCCTTTCTCTTTGGTAATGGAGGGTGTGTTTATAGATTACATTTTTAAAGGTGGCATCAGAGGAAATTTCAAATTGCCAGTTTGGATTTTTATTAGGATCACCTGGAGAAAGGCCGTCCGCTGTTGTAATTGTGATATCAAAATTAATTTCCGGCATGCTATTTTTTATTAATTTTACCCACTCCATGATGTGGTCGTACTTTGGAAAGTTTGGCGTAGCGGTAAAGCTGGAAACGGAGTCCTTTTTACCGTCAAATTGGAGACTTTGATTATTTTTAATTTCATACTGCTTATTAATTTTGGGAGTTTCTCCGTCTAGTTTATCGATCTTAATTGCTCCGTCTAAAACAGTTAATTGGGCATTATTTTTTTCTTTTGTTATTTGAATCTTACTTTGTTTAGTATTTGTGGGGTGAATCATTAATGTTTCACCATTAATTTTTACTTTGAGTGGGGCACTACCCAATTGCAGTGAGGTTTCTATAAAACCCTTTTCAAGCACGAGTGTATCTTGATTGGCAGTAGTGTCAGAACTTTCATCCTTGCTCGCGGACCATTGGGGCAACCTAATCAATGTATTGCTTTCCACTAGAATATCTTGCGCCTGATCGATATTTTTATTCGTTTTAACTTTCAGGTGGGCCCGCGAACTTTCGCCGGTAAAAACCAAATCTCCAGGAGCCAATGTGTCTCCTTCCTTGGCTTTTAACCAACTAAATTCACTGTCTGGTCTTATTCGCACATCGTTTTGCCCATTCCAAACTTCGCCTAAAACCAATAGATTTTGTCCCTTATCAAGAGACAGCGGCCTAATGAATAAAACGGTGAATAGCACAGTTGAAAGTGAGCTAATGATAAGCGCCCAGGTATCAAATCTTGAGCTTGCGACTCGGTTATTTATTGCACTCTCTTTACTCACACGATGCTCCGCCAAGGCCCCTAATAACTAAATTATTTGAGATAATATTTCTCTTTGAATATTACCAACGCTTTTATTCCTAATCACTCGTAGTTAGGGCATAATGAGCTAGTAGTATTTTATGCTTAGAAATGATTTTTAGGAATCAAAGTTTCTTAAATCTTTGGTGGAAACTAGAACTTATGTCAGGGCCTCGTACAAATCAGCCTAAATTTATATTCCCCCTCAAAGGGAAAATCATCTTATTATTTTCGACCATTTTTATCCTCGGAATATTCATCTATGTTTTTTATGCAGTCAATTTATTCAAGGAAGATAAAACCGCCTTCATTTACGATGCAACATTGGCGAAAGTTGAAAGTATTAATGACTCCCTTAGTTTTCAAAAAAACCAAATTGAAACGATTCTTAATGCCTATCTCAATAATTTAGACGAAAGTAGAGTTGCTAAAAACTACGGCGAATCCCAGAAACAGTTAAAGCAGGCAATTTTAAGGAGTAAGTTACCAATTTATGAAATATCTATTATTTCAAAAAGCTCATCAGATCCTAAGGGGCTTGAACTTTTGGAATTAGCTTTGCCTCCCTCTATTGGTAGAGATCATTTTAGACATTTCTTTTCTCAGCAAGACTTAGAATTTAAATCGTCATCATCACCCAAAATGTATTCTGATATATTTCAGTTTGATAATGAAAAGGTATTACAATTACCGTTGAATATTGGATCGAAAATCGCAATGGTGAGGATGGGAATATCTGGTTTATTTAAAACGTTCGAGCGACAACAATCACATTTGATCATACTTTTTCCTTCAGATAAAAAAGAGCAAAACTTTATGTTCGGTCAACGGGAGATATTTGCTTTAAATAAAATTAAAGAATCAGATATTCGTGCATCCATATGGGATTTCCTCGCGAGAAGTAATACAAATGCAGCATCGACGACTGTCACCAATTTGAATTTAACTAGTAAAGAACTCAATAAAAATTTTCCCGTCTTAATGGGGATGAAATTTAATCAAGAATTAAATCTTTGGATTTTAGCACTCGTACCTGAGTCTCATGCTTTCAAGGCCACTAGATTTCTTATAAATCGATCCGTTTATTTAGGCGGGATTTTAATTTCCTTAACAGTATTTCTTGGGGTTCTTTTTGCCAGGGGATTAACTCGTCCTTTAGAGTCCCTTGCTCGAACGGCATCTCAATTGGCGTTAGGAAAATTTGGTATTGTGGCACCTGTATCAGGAAGAGATGAAATATCTGAACTCACAGTAACCTTTAATCAAATGTCTCAGGATATTGCTCACTATATTGGAGAAATGAAGGAAAAAAATCGACTGGAATCAGAAATGGCCGTTGCTCAATTAGTTCAATCGACTTTTTTTCCATCAACTGAGAAAAATTTTGGTATTGCCAGTGTTTCTGGAAAATATTTATCGGCCAGTGAATGTGGTGGTGATTGGTGGGGGAGTTTACGCTTTGGAAATAAAATTGTGGTCGTTATTTGTGATGCCACCGGACATGGAGTTGGTGCCGCATTAATGACTGCGACTGCTTTTTGTGCTGTGAGAAACTTGGAGAGTGTTATAAAGGATCGGCCACACTTTTTAGACCATCCTGGTCACATAATGCAATACCTCAATTACGCGGCCTTAGGTATGCAAGGTAAAATGCTAATGACTTCAGTTGTAGGAATATATAATTTGGAGACTGGCCTTTTTAAGTATTCTAATGCCTCACATTGCCCACCCCTTTTATTCAAAGCAAAATTAAACAATGATGAAGTTGCAAAGGATCAATTCATACCTCTTATGGAAGCCAATGGACATCGTCTTGGGCATAAAGAACAAGAATTGTATGATTCCCAAGAAATGCTACTTGAAAAGGGGGACGCAATCCTTTTTCATTCAGATGGCGTCGTTGAGGTGCAAAACCCCGAAGGGAAGCCATTTGGACAACGAAGGTTTATTAAAAGTTTGATTGATTCAAAAATGAATGATGCCAAAAGTATAGTAGATACCGTTTTTAATGACATTACGGCATTTCAAAATGGGCAGCATGCCAATGATGATATTACAACTGTTGTGTTGCAAAGAAATAAGATATGCACCATTAAGTACGCATTTTATTTTCCGGATGCTCTAACTTGCGACTGGCAAATGCTTACTCAAATTCTTGCTTCCAAGGGGATTCAGTTAGAAAAAACTGAAAATTTGGATTCAGCTCAAGTTATTTTTTTTGGATTAAATAGCGAAGAGGACATTTCATCGGAGAGTTCTCAGAGTTTATTAAATAGTTATTCCCAAAAAGTGTATGTTATTTCCTCCCTTTCAAGTGATATCAATATCCGGAAGGTCTTAACAAAATTCAATGTGTCTCATCTCACAGGAGTGAATGCGCCAAACTTTTATGATGAAGTTGCTGATCAAATTTATAGAGGGTTAGTAGGCCCCATTTGGGGAATTGAAACTTACCTTGGGCAAAATGCAAAAGTTGAAATTCGAGAAATTGATGCGGTCAGTGAAATTATTCCTTCGGTAAATCAATTGATTGAACAGTTTGATTTAAGTGAAACTTTTTCAACTCTGAAAGATTATCTTTCCACTGTTTCGGTTGAGCTGTTGTCGAATGCCGTTTTCGATGCAGCAAGGGACCCTTCCGGAGCTCTAAAATATTATCAATTAGAGAAACGAAAAGATTTAGTGCTGCAAGGTCATGAGAAAGTTAGAATTGCGATGGGCAAAAATAATAATGTTGTGGCTTTGTCAGTGACAGATAATTTCGGTGGCTTAACTAAGGAAATGCTTCTTAAAGGAATAGAGCGATGTCTTGATAATCCAACACCAAAATCAGGTGATGGTGGTGCAGGCATGGGGCTTTATTTTGCTTTTAGCATGTCTTCAGCACTCATACTTAATGTTTGGGATGTAAATAAAACCGAAGTTATTGCGCTTTTTGACCTACAGAAAAGGCAGAAAATATATAAAGAACGAGTATCATCATTACATTTTTTTAGAGAGGGAATTTTATGGCCGGGAACTTTCAGGTAAAGAGCCAGATAGAAGGTAAAAAAATAAATGCTGAATTAAGTGGTGCTATAAATGAAGACGCATCTCTAGAGCAAATTCCCTCTGGCTTTGAGCAATACGTTTTTGACTTTAATAATGTTAATCTGATCAACTCTTGCGGTATCCGAGACTGGATAGGTTTGTTGGATCGCTTGGGCAGCAACGTTAAAATTACCTATAAACGATGCCCGCAAATTATTATTGAGCAAATTAATATGGTGAAAGGTTTTATTAGACCTAATACCTCGATTGAAAATTTCTACGCTCCTTACTTTGATCCAGAACCCGATCAAGAAATTAAAGTTCTTATAAAAACATCAGATATTCAAAATGGTAAAGCTCCCGCGATGAAAAATGGTAAGGGAGAGCCGTTAGAGTTTGATGCAATCGAAGACCAGTATTTTTTCTTTTTGAAAAATAAATAATAAAGGAACCTTATGAGCTTAGATCAATTTGAGTCTTTGCTTAATTTGCTTCACGAGCCAATTTTAATTTGCTCAAAAGATAAAAAAATAACTTATGTGAATTATGCTGCAGCCACATTTTTTCAGATATCCCCGCGTATGCTTCGATCTGGCTTAGATCTTAAACACATATTTGTTTTACCTGGAACTGAACAGTCTTTTAATTTTGATATCCTAGATGAGTCTCTTAAAACTAATGATCCCCAAGTCTCAGGTGAAATACACTTAGCTCTGGCAAAATTCCCAGATATTTCCTTTTTCTTTGTGCTAAAGGCATTCACCTCGTCGTCGGAAAACAATGATAAACAGGTCATATGTTTTCGCGACTTAACTGTTGAGAAAAATCTTTATAATAAATATAAAAATCAAATAAAGGAGCTTGAAGAAGGTCATGCGCAAATCATTCAAGCCGATAAACTTGCCACCATTGGTGAAATGACTGCTTCTTTATCGCATGAAATTTCAAACCCACTTACGATTGCCGCAGGAAATATTGAAGTGGCATTAGCACTGCTTGATCCAACTCCAGAGCTTTCCCAGATTGATATTGTGACAAAATGTGTGCGTGATGCAAACGAATCCTTGTCCGTAATTGGCCACATCCTTTCTGATCTCAAGGGATTTTTGCACAAGAGTGAGGAGAAAAGAGAATACGTTGATTTAAAAATTTTAGCTCAGGATATTATCTCCCTACTTGGCCCAGAAATTAGGCAAAACAAGGTTAGTCTTCAGCCAAAATTTAGTGATACAGAAATTGTGGCCTTCATTAATCCAACTAAAATTCGTCAGGTCATGATGAATTTAATTAAGAATGCCATTGACGCTCTTGCAGAAGTTCAGCCTAAAGAGGGGCGAAAAATATTTCTGCACCTCGAAAAAGATCAATCGTTAGGGCACTTATTTTTAAAAGTAGTCGATAATGGCCCTGGAATTCCAGAAAAGAGTAGGGAGCAAATCTTTGTACCATTTTATACAACCAAAAAAATTGGCGAGGGAACAGGTCTCGGTCTGCCTATTTGCCAAAAAATCGTTACTGCCTTTGGGGGAAAAATATGGCCTGAAGAAACTCCTGGTGGAGGTTGTACTTTTATCGTTCAATTTCCTGGAATTGAAGTAAGTGCTTACTCTTATAATGAGCGCTATCTAAGTGGGTTAAGCGATAAACAGGGAATAAAGATTCTGGTCATTAATGACGAACCTCAAGTCTTAAATGTGCTTAATCATATGATTGGTCGCCAGGAAGATTTTGTATTCATAGGCTCAACCAGCGTCGCCGATGCAGAAAAAATTATTGAGAAGTTTGATGTTGATATTGTTCTAACAGACATCAAAATTCCTTCACGCTCTGGCATTGAAATGGCAAAAAGTTTTTCGAATAATCCTCAATCTCCTAAATTCATTTTAATGAGTGGAGGAGTTGTTGAAGAAGAAATGAAAAAGATTCATGGACTAAAAAACGTAGCTGGATTTTTGCAGAAGCCATTTGAAGAATCAATCTTGATTGATACCCTTCGTTCAGCCTTAAAAGGAGGTCGTCAATCATGAAGTTGACTGACCAAGCTGGGCCATTTTCTGTGTTAATAATAGATAATGAACAAAAAATTTGTGACTTGATTCTGTTATTTTTGCAAAGTACTGGTAAATTTAAAACGCTCGTGACTGCCAATAACACTGTGCAAGCCATGCAAAAGCTGCAAAACCAAACCTTTGATTTGCTGATCGCAGATCATAATATGCCTGGAAAATCAGGAATAGAATTAATTGGAACACTAAGTCGCACACCACGTTTTAGGACAATGGAGTATGTTTTAATTTCAGGCTGTTTGACTAAAGAAGATGTGGTGTTAGCGATGAATGAGGGTGGCGACAATATTTTAGTAAAACCATTCAGTCGAACGCAATTATTAAATAAAGTTGCTGAAGTGTTAAAAACAAATATTTTATAGTAATGTTGTTTCTTTTGGTTTGATTTTATTGGGAGCTTAATCATGGCATTTTATGCCCTTATAATGGCCGGCGGAAAGGGAACTAGATTTTGGCCTTATTCAAAAGGAAGAAAGCCGAAGCAATATTTATCCCTTTTGGGGAGCCATTCTCTTTTACAACAAACGATTGAAAGACTAAATGGTGTTGTCGCCGATGGAAATCGCTTTGTCGTAACGGTTAAAGAGCAAGAAGAGCTTGCTGTTCAGCAGGCTTCAAAGATGATTAATTCAGATCACGGCTTTATATTTGAACCTGCAGGAAGAAATACCGCACCTTGTATTTTATTGGCCTTGGCCCACTTAACAGCTAATAAAGGCCATAGTGTTGTTGATTCTGAATTTCAGAAATCTGTTGTTGCTATTTTGCCTTCAGACCATGTCATTTTAAATGAAAGTGAGTTTAAGAAATCCTTAACATTGGCAGTTGAGATGGCCAGTAAAAAGGAAGGTTTGGTTACTATAGGTATTCGACCGAATTTCCCTCATACTGGTTACGGCTACATCAAGCGTGGAAGTGTGGACAAGGATCAATCCAACTTTTTTAAAGTTGATAGTTTCAAAGAAAAACCATCCTATGACGTTGCATGCGATTATATTAAGCAAGGTGGATATTATTGGAATGCGGGAATGTTTGTCGCTCCAATTGGTGTTTTTTTAAACGAGTTTTCAAAGCATGCCCCGAGTATGTATCAAAAATTTCCTGAGCTTGTTGAGGCCATAAAACTCAAAAACCCTCTAAAGGCAAAATCGATCTATGAGAATTTGGAAAAGGAATCCATCGATTACGCTGTGCTTGAAAAATCTTCGAATATTTTTGTAATTGAAGCAACTTTTGATTGGAATGATCTTGGGAGTTGGGATGCTCTTGAGAGTGTGGCGAAAGACAGCGATAAGAGACAGGGGAATTTGATATATAAGCAGCGTGGAGAATTTATTCAGCAAGCAAAAGGGAATATCGTCTTTGCGCCCAACAAATTTGTCTCACTTATAAACGTAGAAGACTTAATTATTGTAGATTCACCTGAAGCTTTGTTGATTCTTCCAAAGAAAGACAGCCAACAAGTTAAAAAGGTTGTTGAATATTTAGAAAATAAACCGGAATTTAAGGACCTACTCTAATATTTTTTAGGATACTGGTTCCGCACCCTCTGAAAAACTTCATCCACACTTTTTAAATAAATTCTTCTGATCTCTTCAACCGTAGAATGCTTTGGCTGATAGTTAATTCCCTTTTCTTTTAGAACTTGGGAAAGATGGTTGGTAAAAGATTCAGGTTTAGGAACTCCATTGGAATGACTCTGGGTTTGAAAGGCAGCTTGTTGGACAAAATAATAAAGCTCCTCTCGCTTGATATCTGTATTTTTAATGAGGTCATGGAGATAGTAACTGCTGAGATAGGCAAATTGCGAAAGCACTCTCTGTTCGATGTTCTCCGTTTTAAAAATTCCATTTTCAAGTGTTCCATTAAGTCTTTTTAAAACGTATTGCAAAATTCCAAAATGATCCGGCAGCATTAATCGTTCCGCACTACTGTGGCTAATATCCCTTTCATGCCAAAGAGGTATATTTTCTAAGGCAATATTGGCGTGGGATTTTAAAATCCTGGCCATCCCTGTAAGGTTCTCAGCGGCGATGGGATTTTTTTTATGAGGCATAATGGAGCTGCCTTTTTGACCCGCACTAAAACCTTCCTCAAATTCATTTACCTCACTCCGGTGGAGGTGGCGTAGCTCCACACAAAATCGCTCTACGGCTGCGCCAAGCAAAGCGCCCCATTGTAAAATTTTTGCATGGCGGTCCCTTGGTATAACTTGAGTTGAAACAGGTTCTACTTTGAGCCCCAGTTTGGTTGCAGCGATCTTTTCTAACTCCGGAGTAACGATTGTGTAATTTCCAACGGCTCCACTAAATTGGGCCGTAAATTCGGTATTGAGAATATGTTGTAGCTCTTCTTCTCTACGAGCGAATTCGACAAAGTGTCCTAAGATTTTTTGACCGAGACCCATTGGCTCCGCATACATGCCATGGCTTCTACCGATAGTCATTACCGTGCGATGTTCTTCGGCCTTTTTCAGCAACGTTGAAAGAAATTGCTTTAGCGAAAGATGAATAACTTGAAGCGATTCCTTGATTTGAAGGCTTAATGCCGTGTCTATGATGTCTGAGGAAGTGACTCCGTAATGAAAATATTTCCCAAGATCTGGAGCCAAATTTTCAGTGATGGATGTCGTAAAAGCGATAACATCATGTTTGACGGTTTTTTCAATCTCATCGATACGACTTGGTGAGATGGTCGCCTTTTCTTTTATTTTTTGACAAGTCCCAGGGGGAACCAAACGACTTTCTTCAAAGGCCTCTAAAATGGCCAATTCAACCTTGAGGTAGGTTTTAAACTTGTGCTCGTCAGTCCAAATTGCCGATATTTCTTTTAGTTCATAACGAGGAATCATAGAAGCCTCTTAAGTGCTAGAAGTAAATGGAGAAGTCGAGGGCCCAAGTGGCCCATGAGAGCATTAAGTGCCTGCGAGATTGTGGTTCGTCAACAAAGCTTTCGGCCCTTTTAACGGAGTAAAGATTGTAATTAAATCTTAAGCCTAGATGCGAAATTTTACTCATTCTATAATGCACGCCATAATCGGCCCGTATACCAGGTCCTGAAAAGTTTTCATTTTGAAATTCTTCACGCATGCGGGCAAAGCCTGCCATGACGTTAATTGTTTCAAAAAATTTCTCCCAATTTAAAAAATCTTGAATGTAGGTCGATTCATAACCCATGCCTGCGCCAAAAGTAAGAAGAGTTTCATCGGTATCCTCTTGCGCACCATTATTGACCGGTACCTTTTCATTAAATTGAGTCACTGAACGAAATTTGGTTCGCGCCGTTTGCAGGAAACCTAGGATCCAAGTTCTTGGCCAAAATTTAGCGCCCAGTTGAAAATCGACTCCTGTAAATTCCATTGCTTTTCTTGGATTGCCATTGATGTGGTAAGCAAAGCTAATCTTCATATCATCGTTGGTCACGTCGTAACTTGTAAGAAGTCCTGAGTCACTATCTTGGGAAGTGATCACTAAATCGTCTTTATTTCCCTCGCTTACTTGTAATGAACCCATGGCATCTCTTACTGAGAGCGGTTCTGTCGCGGGAGGGGCAACCGTTTCTTCCTCAGAATTAGATTTGTCTTGAGAGTAAGCAAAGGGAATTGCCAAGGTCAAAATTAATCCAAGCGAGGCGAGGTACTGAATAGGCTTTTTTAGAGTTGTACTCTTCATTAGAATTGTGGCTCCTGATCAGCTGAAGTGTCTTCAGCCGGATTTGAAGGTGTACTATCTGGAGAAGGGGAATCGGAACTTGACGGTGCTCCGCTTCCTGAGTCAGCGCCAGAGTCAATGGTCGGTAAATCGGGGATGCTTGTGCTTGAACCCGAATCACTAGAAGCTCCCGTATCAGTTGAAGTCGAATCTGGACTAGTACTACCTGAGGAGTCACTGTCCGGTGAAGTCGTTGAGCTTGAATCGATTCCGCTAGAGTCAGTTGCAGGAGTCTCTGTTGTGGAGCTGTCACTACCACCACCAACTTGACCTGAGTCCTCTGTGCTTGATTCTGAGGAAGATTTAGTTTTAGGAGTGGAAATCCATTGCTCTTGTTTTTCCATTTGCTTTCTTTCAGCTTCTATTTCGCTTGTTTCATCGACAACATCTTCAAAAGATTTTGTTTTTTGAGCAAGATCTTCAAAGCGTTCTCCAGGGAAATCTTCCACCCCTGTCCAATTGGCCATTTCTACCTTCGCCTTTAAATGTTGAAAGCGGGCCCGGGCGTAAGCAATTTCAGATTCTGTGAGGTCCCTTAAGGCTAACAAAAAATCAGGAAAGCGGGCCCTATTTTTGGTGTAGGTATCCAAGGCAACATCATAGGTCTTACGCGAGTTTTTAACTCTCGTTTCCAAGGCGGAAAGTTGCTTTTCATAATTTTTAATTCGATCGTGGAGGATTTTAATTTGAGTTAAAACAAAATCATTGGAGCGCAGAAATTGTCTATCAGCTATCCTTTTATTAAGTCCTGCCTCTTGAAGGTCTCTATAGTTAAAAAAGCCAGCATCGCCATAAAGAGTCCAAGTGGCATCAATCGTGGCCACTAATTCAACCGAACTATTGTTATTGGCACTGTTATAGTCTTGAGTATATGTACTGCGACCAAAGGATTGAGTATAGGCCCCAAAGTTAATGGAAAACTTAGGCAAAGGTAAGTTATTTCGTCTCGCCTTATCGAGTCTTCTTTCAGCAACATCTTCATTTAATTTGGCACTTAAAATAGTAGGGGAGTTTCTTTTGGCCATATCATTGGCTTCATTTAATTCAACTTTTGAATCCCTGTACTCAAGCGCTTCCTGAATAACATAACGTGTACCTGAATTGTCGTCGACCAGAAACGCCAATTCTTCCTGGGCCTGTTCAAGATCTCTTCTCGCATCGTAATAGTCGCTTTGGGCGCGAAGGAATTCTGACCGAGATTGTTGATAGTCTAATCGTCCAATTTTTTGCGCAGAAACTTTTTCTCTATTTAAGCGGTAGACAAAGGATGCATGTCTCAACTGATCCCGCATGAAAACTTCCACTTCTTTTTTTGTAACTAAATCAAAATAAGAAATGATTAAACGATGTTTTAGTGCTCTTTTCTCTTCTGTTAAAACTTGCTTAGAGCGGCGAATGGATTCCTTATTGTTAAGATAATCGAGGTAGTCTTTACCCCAGTTAAAAACGGTGTATTCACTTAATTCAAGTCCAGCCGTCCCAGTTGGAGATTTGGATACTGGTGTGGAAGATGTACCTCTTCTAAATCTTGTAAAACGCTGGTCTGTGGTTTCCAATGAAAGCGAAAGAGTTGGAATCCAAAATTGATCCCAAACACCGGCCCATTGAAGGTCGAGGACCATATTTTGCATTTCTCGGGTTTTTTGATCATGGTTATCTTTAAGCCCCTGCTGGATAACTTGATTTAAAGTAATTGGCTTAAAATTTCCTGCAATATTGAACCTAGCTGTTCCCGCACCTGCTTTGCCCTCTAGTTTTGGAGATTTGGCCTTTGCTGATCGCTTCTTTTGTGCAAAAGCATTGCTTGGCCCCAAAGAAGACAAAATCATACAGATAGAAAGCACTGCACTTGGAAAAAAATTGCTTGGAAAAAATTCGGACAAAGTGCCGATTTTTTTTTCTCGCACTCGATTACCCCACCCATTAAAGAATCTTTGTTAAAACTATAGACTCTTCAACACGGGGTGTGAAGCATACATTTTTAAAGGCTTATTCCAGGGCAACCCTTTCTAATGATATTTTCTTCTAATTGTTCAATGACCAGGCGGGTGAGATTAATTTCTTGTTTAAGTTGGCCTTCATTAATTTCTAGTCTAGTCTTAATTGTTTTGCGGTTTTTGGGCGTGCCCTTTTGGGCAGAGGTGTTGCGCTTATGCAGGGCCATGAGCTTTTGTTTGTGTTCCAATTTTTGTTGCCGCTTTTTTGATAGCTCATTACATCTTTTTGAAATGGCGGGATCCGAAATAACGTTTCCAATCCATTCTTGCGCCGAAATGGTTGGAGAAAGGCCAATTAAAATGGGTAAAATAAAAATAAGACACGCAAAACCGACCAATAAGGTCGGTGAGTCGCCAGTTTTTTGCTTACGATCGTGAAATAATGCCATGCCTTAATTGTAACATAGCTTTTCATTGTCCCTTCAAAAGTGATAAATTCTACCCCCATGGGTTCTTCTTTTCCGACTGAATCAATGGGTCACCGTCGCGCGCTCGTATTAATTCCAGCGCGCTATTCCTCTACACGCTTTCCTGGCAAACCTTTGGCCTTAATCCAAGGCAAACCCATGATTCAAAGAGTGTATGAAAATATTCAAAATCAACCTTTAAAAGGTCGTTGGCATTTCCAAGCTTTTGTTGTGACCGATGATGAGAGAATTGAAAAATGTGTTAAAGGTTTCGGAGGCAATTACCTTAGGATTGATGATGACGTCATCTCCGGTTCAGAGCGCATTTGTTTGGCCTATCAGCGTTATTTAAAAACTCCAGGTGCAAATAAAAATTCGGAAGCGATGCCCGATTTTATTATTAATGTCCAAGGTGATGAGCCCCTTCTTCAAGCTCAGGATCTGGAAGGCTTGGTGCAATTTCACTTTCAAAATAATTTCGATATCACTACTTTTTATCGGCCCATTGAAAATGATTTGGAAGGATTTCAAAATCCCAATCGCGTGAAAGCCGTTGTGAGTCCCTCCGGGCAATGTATTTATTTTTCGCGCTCACCAGTACCTCATTTCCCGATCGGAATTTCTAGTCAAAATGAAAAAGGCAAAGACAAAATTCAATGGAATCTGCATGTCGGAGTGTACTGTTATAAACCAGAGGCATTAGAAAAATTTAATAGTCTTCCCCCTTCGCCGTTGGAAAAAAGAGAAAAGCTAGAACAGCTGCGTGCTTTGGAAAATGGTATGACTGTCGGGGCAATCAAATTAAATAAACAACTAGTCGGCGTCGATGAACCGGGTGATGTCGCTGTTATAGAAGGAGTATTGCGTGGCCAAGGCAACTAAGAAATTTATTTTTATAACTGGTGGAGTCGCCAGTTCTCTTGGAAAGGGATTGGCATCAGCAAGCTTAGCGGCGCTTCTCGAGCGCAGGGGAATTCGAATTGGCATGCTAAAAATGGACCCCTACATAAACGTTGACCCGGGTACGATGAGTCCTACTCAACACGGTGAAGTTTTTGTGACTGATGATGGGGCAGAGACAGATCTCGACTTGGGACATTATGAACGCTTTACTTCTTTAACCTTAAAAAAGACGTGCAATTTTACTACCGGACAAGTTTATCTTCATGTCATTGAAAGAGAGAGAGAAGGTAAATACTTAGGGAAAACGGTCCAAGTCGTTCCTCATATTACAGATGAGATAAAAAGAAGAATTCACTTAGCCGCTGAAGACTGTGACTTGTTACTTGGTGAAATTGGTGGAACTGTAGGTGATATTGAATCACAACCCTATTTGGAAGCTATTCGACAATTCTCCAATGATGTAGGCAAAGATAATGTTATCTTTATGCACCTCGTTCTCTTGCCCTATATTAATGCTGCCGGAGAACTAAAAACCAAACCAGCTCAGCATTCAGTCAAAGAACTTCGCACTTTAGGTTTATTCCCAGACATCCTAATTTGTCGTGCTGATCGCGATTTTGATAATTCAATTGCTGAAAAATTGGCACTTTTTTGCAATGTCCCCTCCAATCAAATTTTTAAATCCATGGATGTTGATAGTATTTACAAGTTACCTTTAGAATTTCACCGGCAAGGCCTGGATGAAAAGGTAGCCGAGTTGTTGGGAATGTGGACGGCACGACCAAACGTCCAGGATTTGGAAAAGGTTATTTATAATTTTGAACACCCGCTTCGAACAGTGAAGATTGGTATCGTTGGAAAATATACTGAACTCATTGAGAGTTATAAATCTTTGGATGAAGCCCTTAAACACGGCGCTATCGCTAACCAAGTGAGATTGGAGTTAGTCTACGTTGATGCTGAAGATTTGGAGAACAAAACTAAATCTAAGGAAGCGGAGCAACTCTTGCAAACTATCCATGGAATACTCGTGCCGGGCGGATTTGGGGAGCGAGGAACTGAAGGCAAAATACAGGCCATTAGATTTGCCAGAGAAAAACAAATTCCTTATTTCGGGATATGTTTGGGGATGCAATTGGCAATCATTGAATTTGCACGGCATTGTGCTCACATTAAAGATGCGACTTCGGAAGAATTTTCTTGGCCTGGAACAAGTGTCATTCACTATATGAAGGGACAAACAAAGGATGGCGCAAAAGGTGCGACCATGAGATTGGGAGCTTATAATTGTTCTCTGGGGAAGGGGACGTTGGCAGAAAGTATTTACGGTTCACCGCAAATTTCAGAGCGCCATCGTCACCGTTTAGAAGTGAACAACGCTTATCTCGATGCTTTAAGTGGCAGTGGAATTATTTTTTCAGGAATTAACCAGGATTTAAACTTAGTAGAAATGATAGAGTTGCCAAACCATCCTTACTTTGTGGCCTGCCAATTCCATCCAGAATTTAAAAGCCGTCCGTATGCCCCCCATCCATTATTTGCTAGGTTTATCGAAGCGTCAGATAAACACGGTCAAGGTATAAGGTAGTATTAAGGAAGACATATGTTATTTTTTATCGGTCCTTGTGTTTTAGAAAGTGAAGACCTTGCAATGGAGATTGCTGGAACTCTATTGGAAGATTTAAGGCCTTTATCCAACAAAATAAAACTCACTTTTAAAGGCAGTTTTGACAAGGCCAATCGAACCTCCATTGACAGCTTTCGCGGGCCAGGGCTTGAAAAAGGTTTAAAGATTCTTGAAAAAGTTCGCAAGCAGACGGGGTTTCCCGTTGTGACAGATTTTCATCTTCCTGACCAAGCGGATGCCGTAGCTTCCGTCGTCGATGTGTTGCAAATCCCAGCATTTTTGTGTCGCCAGACAGATATGATTTTTGCTGGTGCTGAAGCTGCCAAAAAATATAAAAGAATTTTGAAGGTTAAAAAGGGCCAATTCATGAGCCCTGAAGAGACTTCAAATATTGTAAAGAAAGCGCAGCACTTTTTAGCCCCGGAACAAATTTTACTCACCGAGCGTGGAAATTCATTTGGCTACAATAATTTGGTCGTTGATATGGCCACCTTTAAGATAATGAAATCCAATGGGGTGAGGGCCATCTATGATGCAACTCATTCGGTCCAAAGGCCCGGAGGATTAGGAACGGCGACGGGTGGAAAGCGCGAGCAAATTGAAGTTTTGGCCAGGGCCGCTGTGGCCGCAGGAGCAGACGGCATTTTTATGGAATGTCATCCTAATCCTGAAAAAGCTTTATCTGATGCATCGACAGCATTACCACTTTCCCAAGTCAAAGGGATGGTCAATCGCCTAGTCCAAATTCATGAGTTGGTACGAAATTTAAATTAAAACAAGGTGTTTTTTTAAACACGGAATTGAAATAAAGAGAAAATATGGCCAAGGGAAAATCTAAAAAAAAGACTATGATTAAGAATGAAAGAGGCATTTCCTCTTCTGGAAATCTAAATTTAGTTTTTAATAAACGAAAATTTATTGGTCGCAATCTAGAAACAGTCAGTAAAAAATTTAAACTCAAATTGCAAAAAATTAAATGTGTTGCTTTTGATGTTGATGGTGTTCTGACGGATGGAACAGTTTTTTATCACGGAGAAGAAGTGGGCTATAATAGATTCTTTTCTGTGCGAGATGGTTATGGTCTGAAATTATTAAGGGATTTTGGGATTAAGGTTGCCGTTATAACCGGGGGGCACTCACTTGGTGTCTTTAAGCGTTTTAATGAAAATCTAAAAGTGGATTATTTTTTTGCAGGCAATGAAGACAAGCGCGATGCCTTTAATTTTTTGCAAGCCGAAGGCTTTTCTCCTGAAGAAATATTATACATGGGCGATGAATTCTTTGATGTTCCTCTGTTGCTCGCGGCCGGATTTAGTGTTGCTCCACCAACGGCGAGTAGTGAGATATTGGCCTCTGTTGACTACATTACCGAAGCGAAGCCTGGCCAAGGAGCAGTTCGTGAAGTTGTAGACCTACTTAGGATTGTTCAAAAAATTACTCCTACCATCCCCAATTTTAATTAGGGGTTGAGAATGAAGGATTTTAGTAAGCTTAAGGAACTGCTCGATAATAACCATTTGTGGCCTTCCAGTTACACATTTAAGTTCATTATTCCTCAAAACAGTGAACAGGAACTTCGTTCAATCCTCAAATTAGATATAGAAATTATGACCTATGAGTTTAAGCCGTCATCCAAAGGGAATTATTTATCTCTGACATTTAGCCACGTCTTCGCATCCAGTGACGGCGTCATTGAAATTTATAAAAGGGTTTCGACGGTAAAAGGGTTAATTTCTATTTAAGTAGAAATTATTGACCGATGGCCTCTTTTCTATCGAGATAAGTGTCAATAAAGGCCGCATGGCTCCAAGTTAAATTCTCAGCTCCTTGCATATGGCCTGTTTCACGGTTCATTTGCTCAGACAAATTACCATCTTGAGGTGCATGATATTTTACTCTTTCAACAAAACCGTCACCTGCTTTAATTAGGCCCTCGATAATTTTTCCAAATTGTGGAGAAGTCGATGGGACAATACCTGATTCAGGTAAATCTTGTTGGCTTACTTGACGAAGAATGGAGCGGAAAAACCCAACATTGCGGGAATTAATTTTTAAGGTCGCAGTGGATCTTAGATCAGCCGCTAACTTGTAATAATAGCTTGCAAAGGCAAGTGTATTAATAAACCAAGGATTACCGCTTTTTCCCGTATTGTATCCGTCATAACGGTCTTCAGGATAGCGGCCAATTGCTGGTGATAGTCCCGAAGTTTGGCGGTTAATATTATAAATTTCAGCAAACTTTTCTTCCATTCTTTGAACTGAAGAAAGCAGGCGATCATCCTTAATGTTGACGGCGGTATTTTCCCCAGTACTGGCGACCAGGGCCGCGATTATAACGGAAGAATCCATACCTTGTTTATAATCAATTCCGCCAATGCGATTTAGAGTGGCAACAAAAATTCCAGCGTTCTTATTCCAATGCCATTGAATTTCATTTGATATCAAGTTGGCTTGCATTTGGTACCAATCAGCTGCACCGCTATCGCCCAATTTCCTGGCCAATTCTGCGCCTTCAACTAATGAACGGTGTTGGGCCATACGAGTAAAGAAGTGATGACCTTGGCACTCTTCCCAAAGATCAAAATCATGATTTTTCCAGTTATGAGAAACGTATTCTAAATCCTTTTTGATAATGGCTGCAGACGGAAGTTTATTGTCATAAAGGTATTTTTTTACGTAATCGAGTTGATTTTCATTAATGAGATAAAGGGCAAAGCGAGTAAGTGCTAGGGCACGGAGGGCCGGCCCATCATTTTGTGGGCGTCCCCAAGGTCCTAGAAAAGGAGTGCCGTCGACATAGAATTTAACTTCACCAAGTCCACTCGATGTTTCTTGCGATTGTTGAAAGCGCGTTAGTTCAACAAATTGATAAAGGTTTTTTAAATAAACATCCTTTTTCTTTGATTCAAAGGCGGCGAGACGCTCAATTGTCATCATCACGAGGGCTGCGTCTCTAATCCAATGAAAATAATAATCAGGGTCGCGACGAGAAGGAGATGCCACAACTGTGCCTGGTTTACTGCCTTCAGGTGAAATATTTTTAAAAAGTTTTGATTTTGAAGCGCTATATTGTTGCTCCATCCATTCTGAGACTGGAGCGGCTTTGGCACTAAAGCTTGGTAGTACCAGAAGGAAACTAATAAAGAGGTTAGACAAAGAGCGCATTGGAAATCTCCCAATTAATATTTATATTATTCAAGGTTTAAAATTCGACGCCACAATGTTCCAAAAATGCTTCACTTTTACAAGTGAATAATGCTTAGTCTGCAACAAAAAATTCTGATAGAGGTAGGTATTTTTTACAGCACTTTCAAGGGGTTATTGAATTGTTGTCGCAGAGGGACTAATGCTGCTCGCAATAACCATTAAATTGGATCATTATGAAGCCTTTTATTCGCGTCCTCTTTATCACCCTGACGGCATTTATTTTCTCCCAATTTGGAGCCTCAATGGCCGAAGAAACCGCTCCCAATTCCGGGCATTTAATGGCCAGGGAACGGACCAAAGCAGCTGAGAAGGAATACCAAGCTGAAATAAAGAAGAGATACCCCTCTCCGACCTTTTGGGGGGAGCAGGTGGTTTACCAGATTCAAGTCGACCGCTTTAACAATGGTGACTTCTCCAATGATTTAGAAAATTTAGAAGATAATCAAATTAGTGAAATGAGAGGGCTGGATTATTTTGGCATAGCAGACTATCGCCATGGTGGAGACCTGCAGGGAATTATAGATCGACTAGACTACTTAAAAGAACTGGGAGTTTCGACCTTATGGATTACGCCTGTTTTTAAACATACTGGAAGTTACCACGGCTATTGTACGGCCGATTTTGGGCAGGTAGACCCAGGTTTTGGGACGAATCAATTGCTGCGAAAATTGGTTCAAGAATCCCATCAGCGAGATATTAAGGTGGTGCTTGATATTGTCGTTAACCATATGTGTGATCGTCAAACCTCCTATTCCAAAATGCCAGATCACTATAGCTGCAGCGATGAGCTCAATTTAAAGAACTGGCTGGGACAAAGTGGTGGGAGTCGTTTTCAAGGAGAGCTTAATTTTAGTGAGAGTTTTTACTCACCATTGAAAAATAAAAATTATTTCAATCGCTGTGGGGCCAATTCTCAATCGGACATGGAAGGAGTCGGGGCAGCGGCAGTCTATGGGGATTTCGTTAATGGGATGTATGATTTTGATACAAGGAATTATGACTTTCAAGAAATCTTCACTGAGTTACACAAATATTGGATTGCGTATGCCGATATTGATGGGTATCGCATGGACGCTGTTAAGCACGTGTCCGAGGATTTCATTGCGTATTTTTCTACTCAAATTAGGAAATATGCTTCAAGTATTGGAAAGAAAAATTTTTTCATCATTGGTGAAGTTGCTGGCCCTTCGGATTGGATTGGCCGTCGATTGGGAAAAATGTATTCCAATCCTGAAAATCCAAATGATCGCGGGCATGTTCCCCAAGGTTTAACCAATCGTTTGTGGACGCTTCGAGAGGATTATCTCGGCCATCCAATCTCTCCCTATCCTGGGCTTAATGCGTCTTATGATTTTGCCCATGGTGGAATTGCAAGGGATGTTCTACAAAATAAAAAGTCACCTCTTGAGTTAGAAAATCATTTTCGCGGTAGTTATTATAACGATATCGCAGCTCAAAACGATTACCGACTCTCTTGGAATTTATTAGAGATTCATGATTGGCCGCGATTTGCGGGGGTTAATTCGACATCTTTGGAAAAATCGAGGATTGGCTTGGCCTACTTGGCACTCTCTGAAGGTACGCCCATTATTTACTACGGTCAGGAACAAGGATTTAATGGCGATTGTCATTTTGATAGCATGGATGTTGGTGCAGCCAAGGAATCTTTAAAGGAACTGTGCAAAGGTCATTCTCATGCGCTCTTTCGACAAGACATGTTTTCACAAGGCTGGTTTAAATTGGGTTCCACTGTTCCAGAAATAAACGCTTTGGCCAAAATTGCTCGCCCTGCCAACTCTGCTAGTAATAAGAAAAAAATCTCTTGGCAAAAAGATCCATTTCTAAATAGATCCCATGACGTTTTCCTTACCACTAAAAAATTGTTGCAGATTCGGCAGAGTTGCAATGGTCTTAAATTCGGTTCTACAAAATTTCGTTGGGGTGATTCGAGCCGAGAGGGAATATTGGCCTTTTCTCGTATTGATCCAAATGGGCACGAAGTATTAGTCGTGATGAACACTGCTTGGGAAAACAAGGAAATTCCAGTGATGGAAATTAGGGATTTCCGACAAGGTGCCAAATGGGTCAATCTTCTCAATACAAAGGAAAATGCTTGGACAACGGGTGCGGGGAAATTAGATTTCTCCGGTCTAAAACTAAAAGGAAATTCTCAAATGGTCTTCGTGCCTGAAGAAAATATTGGGAGCTTTTCGAATTCGACCCAGACATATACTTGTCGGAATTAGTTTATTTAAATCACTTTTATAAGGTTGTGAGTTTTAAGCTTATGTCTTAAAATTTCAATCTATGACTACAAAATATAGAACGGCTTTGGTTATTGGTGCCGGTGCTTTTGGTACTTCAATCGCCAATGTTTTGGCCCTCAATTTTAAAAAAGTTATTTTAAAGGTCCGCTCAGATGATGTGTATGAGGGACTTAAAAAGAAGGAAAATATTATTTATCTTCCAGGGAATCGCCTCGCTGATAATATTAGCGGAGCAAAGGACTGGGAAGAAGTCGATGAACAAGTTGTTGGTGGTGTGGACCTTGTTGTCTCAGGCTTACCAACTCACGCCGTACGCGACTATTTTAAAGAAAATTATGAGCGGTTTCATTTATACTTAAAGCGAGATATTCCTTTTGTCAGTCTGACTAAGGGGATAGATCCTGACACTCTAGAGCTTCCAGATGATTTATTTTTTGATTTATTCCCCCTGTACCGCGATCAGTTTTGTTTTCTTTCAGGGCCAAGTTTTGCCAATGAAATAATGCAGGCCCAAATTACCTTAGTGTCCTTAGCGGGTAGGTCACGCAAAGTTTTGCTTAACGTCGCCGAAATGATTGACTCGCCTTACTTTAAAGTTTTCTGCACTTATGATGTAAAAGGTGTTTTATTGGGCGGGGCCTTAAAAAACATTTTGGCGATTGCTGGTGGTATTATTGAAGGTCTTGGATATAACCATAATACTCGCGCGGCGATGATTACTCGGGGTATTGCCGAGATGTTGCGCTTTGGAAAGGTTTTCAATGCCAGACCTGAAACTTTCTACGGTCTATCGGGCATGGGAGATTTGATTCTTACCACCACTGGCGATTTATCTAGAAATAAATTGTTTGGTCTGGAAATCGCAAAAGGTCGCAAGGCAGAAGATATTATCAAATCCCAGCGCTATACGGTTGAAGGTTATAAAACAACGAGAGCGGCCAACGCTCTCGCTGAACGCTATGATATTCGTGCGAGAATTTTCCATGGACTCTATTTAGTTCTCTACGAATCAGCTTCGCCTAAGGAAGTGATAGGCGAGATGATGAATTTACCCACAAGGTTTGAAATCGACTAAGGTGTTCCTAGCGCGTTGGCTATTTTTTCAACGGAAATTGTTTCGCCTAAAAATTTGAGCTTTCCTGCCGGGGTCTGGACGTAATATGCAGGCACGCCTGCTGCGCCATGATCCAAAAGCCATTGACCAATAATTTCATCTCTCTTTGTCCAATCACCTAAAAGAAGGATTGGCTTTTCCTTTTCAACTAGTTTTTGAAAAGATCCAGTTTCTAAAACTAATTTTTCATTGGCCTTGCAGGTAAAGCACCAATTTGCAGTAAAATCAATGAAGACGCTACGTCCTTCATTTTTCGCCTGGTCCATCGCTTCTACTGACCAAGGCTTCCAGGGCAGCCCTTTTGCCACTTTTTCTTTCAGCAGATCAGAAGCTTGCACGTCATTAAGATGACCCAATTTTTTACTAATTGGATTTGGCCAAAGCATTAGCTGAGTGGCAAAGATGAGCGGAGGGGCAAAGAAAATTATGCGCCATAGGAATTTTTTAGAAATATGCTTCGAATAATAAAAAGCAAAAAATAAAAGGGCCAAAATTGTGTGAAGAATTATTGAAGGCAAAGTTCCTTCGGTTAAACTCTGGAATACATCAAGCAACCAAATTGTAGTTAGGATAAGGGTTAGTCCCAAAAACTTTTTTAAATCTTCCATCCATGATCCAGGTTTAGGAAGGAGAGTCATAATTTTAGGAAAAACTGAAGTCAACAAAAATGGCAAGGCCAGTCCTAAACCTACGCCAAGAAAAATGGCCATCATTTCTACGCTTCCACGGGTGAATGCAAACGTAACCGCGGTACCTAAAAATGGAGCACTACAAGGCGTGCTTAAAATGGTGGCCAAAACACCACCCATAAAATCGCCAATAAATCCTTCTTGAGCTTGGAAGTTTCCTAATTTTTTTCCACCCGGAGTAAAAAATTCAAAAAGGCCAAAAAGATTTAGCGATAAAAGAAAAATTACAATGATCATAATGGCCACAAAACGTGGTGATTGAAGTTGCATTCCCCATCCGACAACTTCGCCTGAAACTTTGAGTGCAATTGCAGTTGACCCCAACACAAAAAATGTGACCAAAATACCTAATGAATAACTGAGATTATGTTTTAGAAGTGCCCGAGGATTTTCATCGCGATTTTTTAAAAGCGAGAACAGTTTAAGAGAAATAACTGGTAGTACACAAGGCATAAAATTAAGGATAAATCCGCCTAAAATGGCGAGCAAAAAGGCGACAATAAATGATGGTCCTTGTTGAGATTCACTAGCGTCGGTTTTTGTTGCAGTTTCCTTTTTTACGCTTTTTATGGGGAGTTGATTTTTCTGCTGCCATCGAGATTCAGGGGAGTCATTCTGCTCAATTTTATTTAAAAAAGCTTGAGCGTCTTTTCCGGTTAGGAAATTGGCAAATTGAATTTGGATAACGACAGGAGCTTCCCCAGAAATCGGATTGTAAATAAATTTTAAATTATAAGGAGAAGAAAATTTACCGTTCTTTGGCAAAGAAATTGGCGGATCTAAATATTCACCATCCCATGAAATCTTTGTTCGCAAACCTAACTCATTGGGCACGCTGGAACGAAAGTGAACAACTTCGTGACCAAAATTTAAGGGTGGAGTATTGTACGGAATAAGGACGCCGCGATGAACAGACTCAGGCACTTCGCCACCTTGAAAGGAGCTCTCATCTTGATAATGAGTGAATAGTTCAAGTTCCTTTTCGCCAACTTGAACAAGCTGGGCCTTAAGCTCAGAAGGCCATGGTGTTATTTTAGGTAATTCTAACCAGCGGTTGATAAGTTCCTTTTTTTCTCCATTATTTTTATGTTCAATTTTACCTAAGGTTATGGGATTCATGTTGCTTAGGCTTAAGCTGAGAAAGCGATTACCTTTTTGGTCATCGCTATTACTTTCGCTTTGACCCCATTTTGGAAGTTCAAGTGTGGTGCTCCACTTGCCGGGCACGCAAATATGCTTACAAACTAGCCAGGTTGAAAAAATAGATATTCTTTGCCCTTGGTACTGATCTGGTATTTTGTAAAAATAAGTGTAACGTCCCTCATGGCCATAGGCCCACAAATCGCCATTTTCTATAAAACGAAGGGGAGAAGGACGTTCGAATTCGACAATATCTTTTAAGGATTTTTCTTTATCTGGTTTTTGGAGGCTATTGTTGCTGGCGAGGTCACCAGAATAAAAATACACTTGAGTTGGCAGGCCTGCATCACCTGGATTGCTCCAGTAAGTATGCCAATGAGGGTGGTTTTCAAAAGTGACTGCCAAAACGGTCTGATCTGATGTTCTAAAAATATCAACACCTGTCTGAACCAATATTTCTGGGATAACTTCCTCTTTATTATTTTCTGAACTTGGCTGACCATTGTTGGCCAGACTTACTGTTGTGGAAAATAAAACGAAATATAAACACAAAAAATTAAAAAAGATTGATCGATTCATATGGTCCTTTTTGTTGCCATAATTATAATACTGAGGCGAGGTTTGAACAAAGGCCCTCAGCGAAAATTGTGTCAATATTTTGTAAGAAGGTCAAAGGGAGGAGGGTTAAATTATGGAGAATTTGTCCCATGTATGTGCGGATAGTTTGATTCCTCCCTGGCAAGCCGATCAGGCCATTCCCAAACGGATAGTTTGCTTAACTGAAGAGACAGTTGAGTCGCTTTATTTATTTAATAGGGAAGAGCTTATTGTTGGTATTTCATGTTTTGTTGAGCGACCCAAGGTGGCAAAAAATACGATTCCTATAGTGACTACTTTTACTCATGCTAATATTGAAAAAATTATCGCGCTTAAGCCCGACCTTGTGATTGGTTTTTCCGATATTCAAAAAGAAATTGCAAAAGAATTAGTCGCTCATGGTCTGGAGGTTTGGATTACCAACCAGCGTTCGTTAGCTGAAGTATTAAATAATATTTTAAGATTGGGAATAATCGTGGGCGCTCGGGATGAAGCTGAAAAACTTATTCAAAAGTACTTAGGAAAAATTGAAGCCGCAAGGCAGTTTGCCAATCAATTTAAGAACAGTCCCAGGCTTTATATAGAGGAGTGGGATGGGCCGATCATTTGTGGTATTCATTGGTTTAGCGAGCTCGCCTCAATTTGCGGTTTTAAGGATGTTTTTAGACAAAAATCCCAGGGCGGAAAATTGGCGAAAGAAAGGTTTTTGGAAAATCAGGATATTATTCGTGCCAATCCTGAAGTTATCTTTGCTTGTTGGTGTGGCAAAAAAGTAAATATCGACAATATAAAAAATAGAGAAAAATATTCGATCACAGAAGCAGTCAAAAACGATTTAATCTTTGAACTCGATCCTAGTATATTTCTACAGCCAGGACCGGCCCTATTTGAAGAAGGGATTGAACAATTATGCCAATTGAGAAGAATCGTTTCTGAAAAGCTAGGTTATTAAAAGAGGAAGGGAATTAATAACGACTTGAACGCTTCATTTTTGAAGCTTCTTTAAGCTTGCGCTTTTGAGCAGATTCGACTTTTTCCTTGCGACGAACAGATGGTTTTTTAAATTCTTTTCTCTTACGGTATTCCTTTAAAACACCAGCCGCTTCACAAAGACGCTTGAATTTTTTTAAGGACCCTTCAACACCAAAGCGTGAACCTTCGATGTCGATTTTGATGGCCGAGTCGCTGCCGTTGCTCATAGTTGCTCCAATTATATTCACTTGTAAAAGTGACCCAAAAAATTATGCCGTTAAGGGAGTATAGCTGGGCATTATATAACTGCCTGAAAGCTCATGCAAGAGCCATCTTTTGAGGCAGAAAATGCCCATGATTTCATAGGTTTCTGACATGTTCTGGCCAATAGTTCTCAATAAAAATTCCATGGTATAATTAAAAAGATGGCCAGGGAGGCCAGCGATTTTTTACTTCAAGGAGTGGAAGGACATGCGGACTTTGCTCTTAGATTCGACTTATTTCCCAATTAAAGTTGTCAATTGGCAGCATGCGATGATCTTGTGGCTCACTGGCCGTGCAGAGGTTGTGGATGTCTATGAAAATATAGATATTCGTTCGCCAAGAATGGATTACAAGCTGCCAAAGGTTTTGCGACTCCTGGCCCGCCACCGATCAAGTCTTAAAGTACGATTGACGCGTTTTAATGTTTTCCATCGCGATGGATTTCGTTGTCAGTATTGTACCAAGGAGTTCGGGCTCAAAGAGCTTACAATTGACCATATCATTCCACTAAGTCGTGGTGGAAAAACTTGCTGGGAAAATGTAGTGAGTTCTTGTAGCCGTTGTAACGGTAAAAAGGGCAACATGCTTCCGGATGAAGCGAATATGTATCCACAAACAAGACCTTCCGTGCCGCGCTGGACACCACAATTTGTCTTTAGAATGACCGACAAAGATCCTCTGGAATGGCGTGAGTATTTGATTTGGGATTCTTCCGGAGCTGCCTAATCACTTGCTGAAAATTTAAGCAGCAATATCGTCTAAAGTTTTTGCAATATTCTCCGACATGGGTCACGAAGAGCTTCGTTTTGTATTGATGGTTCAATACTAAGGAAATTCTTTGAAACCTTGAGTTTAACAAGGATAGACCATGGTTCGGGGACTATTATTATTGATGTCATTGATGGCCTTAACTGGGTGTGACTTCGCGAATAAATTGGAGCAAAAAGCGGCCAAGGTTAATCGCTTCGAGTCCGCCTCCCTCACGTTGGCGAAGGAAAATCGTCTACTCTCTGCTGAAATAGGTGAACTGAAAGCAGAAATTGAGACATTAAAATCGCGCAACAATTATTTGCAGCTGCAACTTGATAAAACCAAAGGTGTCGATCGAGGACCAGCAAGTATTCGACCTGTTGATGAATCAAATGATCTTGTTAACCAACAAACCTATAAATGGACTCCAAGTCAGTTGGTTGCTATGGCCCAAAAGGAATTTGATCAGAAAAATTATTTAAAATCGGCGCAATATTTTCAAACCTTGCTTACTCAATATCCAGAGCATGAAGCTGTTAAAGACACTGTATTGTTCCAAGCAGGAGTGGCTTCCTACGAGTCTGGGAAATATGATAAATGGGTTCTTACTAATCTAGAAAAACTTGTTACCAAATATCCAACTTCAAAACATTACCGTAGCGCTAAACTTTGGATCGGATTGACCCATCTTAAATTGGGTGATCAGGATTCGTTTTTTAAGACGGTAGAAGAGTTTCGTAAAAAATATCGTAATACTTCTGAATGGGAAATATTGAGCGCTCATTATGAAAAAATATTACAAAAATACAAAAAGTAGTTCACTCGTTATTGCTGCCAAAAAAAGTCCAGTGGGGGAAATTACTCATTGGATTTATGTTTTATCGCTTTCAGCATTCTTGTGTTCTTTCGCAATTGCGAGGGCCCAAACAGGAACCCCAGTGGCCATCGTTAAGGAAGTAAGAGGGGAAGTATTCTCATTAGTAAATGGGAATGCCAAAAATCTCAAAGCTGGTGATCTTGTTTTGGATATGACTTCCATTGTAACTGAAGATAGCTCCCAAGTTAGTTTTACAGATTATTATGGGCATATTTATCATTTGGCTTCAGGTGGACAAGTCCAGATTATGCGTCGTTTAGTTGATTTAAAAGAAGGCCTTCTTTGGATTCAAACTAAAGGTGAGGGCGGTGTAACTTTATTACAAACCGCGAATTCAAAGGTTGTTTATGGTGCGGCTGAGGGCATTGTTTCCTTCTCTCAAGAAAAGGGAAAAACCCAAGTTCTCACAATTCGCGGGCAATTTGATTTAAGTAATCAGCTAGTGGAAGATGTGGTCGTTCCAGTTCCGGAAGGCCATTTTTCATTTTTGCAAAAAGATGTGGATAACGGTATCCCTCGCAATGCAACGCCGGTAGGTTTTGATTCTTTCAAAAATCTAACCAAAGTATTTGTTGGGATTGACCCTCTTCGTGAGCCAAATCCTGTGGTCAAAAGTCCCGTTGGAATGGCGCCTGAAGAGGTATTTGCATCCCAATTAGATAAAAATTCATCGACAAGAAAGCCAGCTTCAGACGAGCCAAGTGGCCCTCAAGTGGTAGCCCCATCTATGGCACCAGCTGAAAAAGGAACCCTCGTTGCCACAGCACCGGTCGATCCATCCTCCTCCGCCGCTGAACCATCTGCAGTAAGAAGTCCGCAAAGCGGGGATTTAATTTATTTAAAAAAAGAAAGTCCCGCAGCAGTTAGAGACTTTTCTCCTCAGCAATTAATTCAAGAAAAATTGCATGAAGCTAGACGGAGCAAACCAAAAAAAGTTTGGAAGCCTAGTAATGACTACGGTAAGCCATCAGGTGTTCCTGTTAATGTCTATGGTAGTTTGGAGCAAAGGGCCCAAAGCACGAAGGGTAAAAAAGAAAGTCAGAACTTCGTCGCCAAACAAAAAAAATTAGACCAATCACAAAGAGCACCAGCATCGCTACCTATTATGCCAGCGAGTAATGCAGCTAAAGTGAGCGCCCAGCCAGCAAACTTATTTGAGGATGGCCTGTCAGGGCAGTATAAAAAGCAGCTGCGTCATGATAAAGAAGTAAATCAATTAATTGATGAATTGCAAAACTTTGATCAAGACTACCAAAAAGGCTTCTAATTTCCTTAAATTCTTTTGTTTTAAACCTTTGCTGATGGCCATCTAACGGCTATACTGCCTCTCATCGAAGAAAGTCTTTTTTGGCAATGAAATTGCGGTTCCATTTTCAATTTTATCGCCTCTGGCCAAGGAGTCTCCATGGGTCCCACCGAACTCAAGCGCTCTTTTACCTACGATGATGTTTTACTCCGACCTGGACATTCGGAAGTTTTGCCGAGTGAAGTTTCAGTTCAATCTCGATTTTCCCGCAATATACCTCTTAACGTTCCGATCGTTTCTGCGGCGATGGACACGGTGACGGAGTCGACAACTGCCATTGTCTTAGCGCAACAGGGCGGTATTGGTGTTATTCATAAAAATATGAGTCCCATTGAGCAAGCAAAGGAAGTGGAAAAGGTTAAAAAATATGAAGCAGGGACAATTCTCGATCCTATTACAATTCACCCAGACCTAAGCCTGCGCGCCTTTGTTGAACTTTCTAGAAAAACAAAAATTACTGGATTTCCTGTTGTTGATAGTAATCAAACTCTCGTAGGGATTCTTACTAGTCGGGATATGCAATTTGAAACGAACATGGAACAAAAAGTTCGCGATGTCATGACCGCTCGGGATCGTCTTGTGACAACCACCAGCACTGATTTAGAGGAAGCAAAGCGATTGCTGCATAAGCATCGTATTGAAAAACTTCCGGTCGTTGATAAGGAAGGAAAACTCAAGGGATTGATTACCATTAAAGACATTAAAAAAAGTATTGATCACCCATTATCCAATAAGGATTCCCTTGGAAGATTAAGAGTTGCAGCGGCCATTGGCGTGGGTGACAAGGAATTTGCTCGGGCGCAAGAACTTGTTCAGGCCAACATCGATGCCATTGTTGTGGATACGGCTCATGGTCATTCTCAAGGCGTCCTAGATATGGTGCGAAGGCTAAAGTCCGCCTTTCCTCAAATTGATGTTGTTGCCGGAAATGTCGCTACAGAGCAAGCGACTTTGGATTTAATTAAGGCAGGCGCAGATGGAGTTAAAGTGGGGATCGGTCCCGGCTCAATTTGTACGACGAGAGTTGTCGCTGGTATTGGAGTGCCTCAAATGTCAGCAGTCCTCGATTGTGCCCATGCAGCTAAGAAAATGGGAGTGCCTATTATTGCCGACGGTGGCATCAAATATTCTGGTGATATTGTAAAAGCTTTGGCCGGTGGAGCGGGTTCAGTTATGGTCGGATCTCTTTTTGCCGGAACCGACGAAGCGCCAGGTGAAACAGTTCTTTACCAAGGTCGTTCTTATAAGATTTATCGCGGGATGGGATCTCTCGGTGCCATGGTCAAAGGGTCGAAGGACCGGTATGGCCAAGGGAATGTCGATGAATTAGGAAAATTGGTTCCCGAAGGCATCGAAGGGCAGGTTCCTTATCGTGGCTCTCTCAGAAGTAATGTCTATCAATTAGTCGGTGGTCTTCGAGCAGGCATGGGATATGTCGGTGCAAAAACTATTGAGGAACTTCAGGCAAGAGCAGATTTTATTTTGATTACCAATGCGAGTTTGCGGGAAGGCCATCCACACGATGTTATTATTACCAAAGAAGCTCCTAATTATTCGCTCAGTTAAAATATTTCGAGCAAGGATCTTTTATGCAGCAAAGACAAATTTGGATTGTTGATTTCGGATCTCAATACACTCAGCTTATTACAAGAAAATCCCGGGAACTGGGGCATAGTGCGGAACTACTCACGGTCGATGAAGCTTTAGATCGTTTAAGAAAAGAGCAATTTCCTAAGGCCCTGGTTTTGTCGGGCGGTCCACAAAGTGTTTTCGAAGATACAACTGACTTTTCTTTATTTTTTAAAAAAACTGATTTGCCTATTTTAGGAATTTGCTATGGACTGCAAATTATGGCCCATGCCCTTGGCGGACGGGTCGAAAGGGGTGTGCAAGGAGAATATGGTCACGCCCAAATTCATTTTACCCGGGAACTGAAACCTGGATGGCCTCAACTACCAAAGCAATTTTCTGTGTGGATGAGCCATTTTGATCATGTGGCCCAAATTCCTCCAGGATTTCAAACCTTTTTAAAGAGTGAAAATAATCTTGTTTCTGGAATATTACATGAAAATCTTCCGAGGCTGGGCCTTCAATTTCACCCCGAAGTTGAGCATACTCAACATGGAAAAGAAGTCCTTAAACTTTTTTACGAGCATATTGCAGGTCTTAAGCAAGATTGGAGTGCCAAAACAATGTTGGGTGAATGCCAATCCATCGTTAAGGATTCCAATCCAGGTCCAGTGTTGTGCGCTTTTTCCGGCGGTGTGGATTCTCTGGTCGCAGCGACCCTGGTCCACCGAATTTTAGGCGATAAGCTGCACTGCTTTTTTGTTGACCATGGTTTGCTTCGACCTCAGGATCACGACCATATTAAAATTTTGCAGGAGCAAACAAACCTCAATATTACAGTTTTGGATGCCAAGGCCATTTTTCAAAAAAATGTTTTTGGTCTGAAAGATCCAGAAGAAAAAAGAAAGGCCATAGGGCGAACTTTTATCGAAGTTTTCGAAGAGAAAGTTCACCTCTATGAAAAAAATCACCAAATTCATTTTACTCATTTACTTCAAGGCACTCTTTATCCTGATGTCATTGAATCAAGCAGTCCTCATAAGAAAGGTGGGAAATCAGTTACGATAAAATCTCACCACAACGTGGGAGGGCTTCCAGAAAGAATGAAGCTCAAGCTTCTTGAGCCGCTGCGGTTACTTTTTAAGGACGAGGTGCGCTCTCTTGGTTTGGAGTTAGGACTTAAAGAGGCGTGGGTTTATAGACACCCCTTTCCTGGCCCGGGAATTGGTATTCGCGTTTTGGGAGAATTGTCCGCTCCCGCAATTCTTCAAGTTCAACAGTCTGATCAAATATTATTTGAAGAGCTTAAAAACTTTCATCTTTATCAGGCCATCTGGCAGGCCTTTACGGTTTTGTTGCCTGTGCAAACGGTGGGAGTTAAGGGCGACGCCCGCGCCTATGAGCAGGTAATTGCAGTGCGTCTCGTTAATTCAAGTGATGGAATGACGGCTTTATGGTCGGATGTGCCGCGCGCCTTTTTACAAACAGTTTCTTCTCGAATTACCAATGAAGTTAGCGGAATTACTCGGGTCGTTTACGATATTACTTCTAAGCCGCCTGGCACGATCGAGTGGGAATAAAAAGTCCCAAAACGTTGTGACATTTGCCTAAGAAATTGCTTTAATCAAATTGATTTTACCTCCTGAAATTTAGAATAATGAAGTTGAATTAACTATCCGCGCAAGAGATGTGAAGTGACCATGAGTGAAAATAAACTAACAAACGCTTCGTCTATTTTTGAATCCCATCCGAACAGTTTTGTTCATCTCCATTTGCACACCCAATATTCTTTGTTGGATGGGGCCATTAGACTTACTGATCTTATGGCCCGGGCTAAAGAATTGGGAGTTCCGGCTATCGCACAAACAGATCATGGCAATATGTTTGGCTGTATTGATTTTTATAATCAATGTAAAAAAGCGGGCATTAAGCCAATTTTAGGCTCGGAAGTATATTATACTCCTGGTTCTCGACATGATCGCCTTTCACCAAAAAAGGCCAAGACCATTGGCTCCCAAGATGAAAATGAATCAAGTTACCAAATTCACCACTTAATTTTATTGTGTAAAAACAACACCGGTTATCAAAATTTATGCAAGCTGCTTTCATTGGCCTACCTCGAGGGTTTTTATTACAAGCCAAGGATTGACCTTGATATTTTGCGTGAATATAGCGAAGGCCTCATTTGTACTACGGCATGTCTCAAAGGTGAGGTAGGTTACAATTTTTTCACTGATCAAGATGAACGTGCAATGAAGGCCATAGAAAGATTGCACCAACTATTTGGTGATGATTTCTATTTAGAGTTGCAATTAAATGGCATTCCAGAGCAAGCGATAGTGAACCGCAAGGTCATTGAGTACGCCAAGCAAAAAGGTATGAATGTCGTGGCGACCAATGATTGTCACTATATGACAGCTGAAGACGCCATGGCACAAGAAGTATTGATGTGTGTTCAAACTGGTAAAACATTGAATGATGAAACCAGAATGAAGCTTACCACCAATGAGTTTTTCTTTAAATCACCAGCAGAAATGCGCGAAGTTTTCTCTCACATTCCAGAGGCTTGCGATAACACTTTAAAAATCGCGGACAAGTGTAATGTGGAATTTAGTTGGAAAGATGAGAAGGGTAAGCAAATTTATCACCTTCCAGATTATCCTATTGATACAGGTGAAACTCTAGAACAGTTCTTTAGTCGTTTAAGTGAAGAGGGGTTGAAAGAACGATTTTCCGGCCCTCATTTCAGAGAACTTATTGCATTGCCTGATTGGAATGAAGGAATAAGACCAAAATATTTGGCCAGACTAAGAGATGAAGTTCGAATGATCATCGAGATGGGTTTTGCCGGATACTTTCTCATCGTTTCGGACTTTATCCGTTGGGCCAAAAGAAATAATATTCCAGTCGGTCCTGGTCGAGGCTCGGGGGCCGGCAGCTTGGTGGCCTATTCCCTTTCGATAACCAATATTGACCCTATTCCATTTAATCTTCTCTTTGAGAGATTTATAAATCCTGAGCGAATTTCAATGCCAGATTTTGACGTGGATTTTTGTCAAAATCGCCGGGGCGAAGTCATCGATTATGTGACAAATAAATACGGCATTGAACGAGTCGGTCAGATTATAACTTTTGGAAAGCTGCAAGCTAAAGCTGTGCTTCGCGATGTGAGTCGCGTTTTTGCACTACCTTATTCTGAAGCCGATATGCTGGCCAAATTGGTTCCAGAAGAATTGGGCATTACACTCGATGAGGCGCTTGAAAAAGAGCCTAAGTTAAAAGACTTGTTAGATAGCGATCCAAAAATTAGACAAATTTATAATATTTCCCGCCGCCTTGAAGGGTTGCTGCGACATGCTTCCATCCATGCTGCCGGAGTTATTATTACTAACAAACCATTGGTGGAATATTGCCCTTTGTTTAAAGGTCGAGATGGCGAGCAAGTAATACAATTTGATAAAGATTTTGCAGAAATAATTGGCCTGGTGAAATTTGATTTCTTGGGATTAAAAACTCTTACGGTTATTGAGTATGCTTCACAATTTATTCGAAGAGACGTAGATCAAACATTTGATATTGAGGCCATTAATTTAGCTGATAAGAGCGTTTATGATTTTATTTCTAAGGGCGAAACCATAGGTGTATTCCAGCTTGAATCTTCTGGGATGATTGATTTATGTCGGCGCATTCGTCCAGACACTTTGGAAGATATTACTGCGATCAACGCCCTCTATCGACCAGGTCCACTTGAATCAGGAATGGTGGATGACTTTATTAAAAGAAAGCACGGACAAGAGGCCATTAATTATCCATTTAAAGAATTGGAACCTGTTTTAAAAGACACTTATGGAGTCATTGTTTATCAAGAACAGGTTATGAATATTGCCCGTGTGATTGCGGGTTATTCACTCGGTCAAGCCGATATGCTTCGAAGAGCGATGGGCAAAAAGAAACCTGAGGAGATGGCCAAGCAGCAAGAATTTTTCCGCGAAGGCGCACGTAAGTTAAACTTTGATGAGAATAAGGCCGTTGCCTTGTTTGAGTTGATGAGTAATTTTGCTGCTTACGGATTTAATAAGTCTCACGCTGTGGCCTATGCACTAATTGCCTATCAAACGGCTTTTTTAAAGCGTTATTATCCAGCACCATTTTTTGCGGGATTACTTTCTACTGAATTATCAAATACAGATAAAGTAACCCAGTATATTAACGATGCTGTTCGTTTTGGAGTGAAAGTTCTTCCACCTGATGTCAATGAATCAACTTGGTTATTTAACGTCGTTGGCCCAAATTTGAGATTTGGCATGGGGGCGGTAAAAAATGTTGGCGAAGGCGCCGTCGCTGAGTTGGTTAAGGCCCGTCAGCTTGATGCAGGTCCCTTTACCTCTTTTCAAGATTTTTGCGAGAGAGTTGATTTGAGAGCGTGTGGAAAAAGAGCTTTAGAATCGCTTATTTTAGTTGGGGCGTTCGACTCCGTTGAGAAAAAATATAATCGTAAAACGCTTTTTGAAAATTTAGAGATGTTCATGTCCTACGGTCAAAAGCGCCAAGATGAAAAGGCCCTTGGACAAGTTAGTCTTTTTGACTTTAGAGAAAGTGATGAAAGTCAAAACAGCAGTCCTTCAGAAAATATTGCTCCAGGTCTGGAAGTGAAGGAATCGAGTGATTTCGATTATCGTGAGAAATTGAATTATGAATACCAGCTACTGGGGTTTTATGTTTCTGGACACCCGCTGGATAGATATAAAAATTTAATGCAGGAACTCTCTTCTGTTACAGTGGACAAAATCCAAGAAATGCCTGGGCAAGACAAAAGAGACCTTGTGTTAAGCGGTCTTATCACTGGCAAAAAAGTAATATTAACTAAGAAAGGCGACAAAATGGCCTTTGCCATGCTGGAAGATCTAACTGGAAAAATTGAGTGTATTATTTTTCCAAGGACTTTTAGCGAATACGAATCTTTGTTAGATAGCGGTGAACCCCTTGCGATCATTGGGCAAGTGAATTTGGCAGAAAATCCTCGAAAATTTTTTCCAACTAAAATCAAAAAATTGGAGGAAGAGGGGGGGAATCGAATTTCTGGGGTAAGAGTTCAGCTCGACACGAAGGATCTTAAGGCCCCAATAATGGAACGCTTTCGTCAGGTTCTATTAAGTTATAGAGGCCCTGTTCCCCTCAAAGTTGTACTCCACAATGGAGATTTTCAAGCAGATTTATCTCTCGGTGAAGAATTTAGAGTCAATCCATCACCTCAGTTTGCTACAATGGTTAATGAATTATTTCAAAAAAATACTGTGAAGTATATTTTGGGTCCTGGCGAAGGCGCTGTATAATTAGGTGACCAGTTATTAAATGAGGGATCATGAAAGCATTAAAATTTACTTTTGGTAAAATATTTTTTTTATTTAGCCTTTTTTTTACAGCGATCAATCATCCGATTCTTTTTGCACAGGACTCAATTATTAGTATTGATGGAGAGGCAGAATTCTTGTCTCGTGCCTCTGATGATTGGTCTATGGTTAAGAAGCACCTTTTTGCACTCGCCGTTGAGGATGGACTTAATAAGGCCATGAAGGAAATGGGTCTAGATAATAATGTGTTTTGGAATAAATTTAACCAGCGGTTTGAAGATTCACTTAAAACTCAAGAAACAACTTTGAAAGCCAAGTATGGCATTACCAGTGATAAGGATATTGAAAAGCATCCAAAATACGCACAATATGAGAGTGAATTAAGAGACGCAAGATTAAATGCTCGGAGCAAGTTTGGTAATTTACAAAGAGTTATTTTAGGTCACTCTGAAAGAAAGCAGTCGCGCTCAACCGCCAATCCCAATATTAGGTTTTATACTTTAGGTCTTAAAATTGATCGCAAGGGGTTACAGGGCCTTTATCACCGCTATTCAGGTGAGGGAAAGTCACGCCAGTTTTCAAAAATTTATTTGGGAAGTGAGTTTGTTTTGAAAGGAGTTGAGTGGCAGGATATTGGTGTTGAAACGGCCACCGAATTGACGTCGGTTGTGGAAGGGCACTGGAAAAAATGGTTAGAAGAAAACCTTCACGGTCAGATATCAGAACTTAGTGTTCTTAATCCTGGTGACCGCATCGATCTAGAGAAAAATTTCAAATCAGCTCATGCAAGTTTTTTGGAGACAGGTCTACATAGTGCTAGCGATACCTGGTCTGAGGAATATCAAAAGGCAGCCTGGTTGAAAATGATCGTTAGGTTAACCAATGTTCCGATCGAAAATTCAGAAGGTCTCTTAAATATTAAAGTTGAATGTGACTACATTTTACTTGATATAAAAACAGGCGATATTTTACTGAGTGATGATTTTCAAACAATGATTCAGCCCTTTCGGTCCGCGCGAACTCAGTTAACAAATGAACATGAAGCCGGTCAACCTGTTCCAGAATCAGTTCAAACAATTAGCTCCAATGTCGCGAGCGCGATCTATAGAATGCCAGTGACCAGTTGGGCAAACCTGAGTAAAACATTGGGGAATTTACAGGATTATTCTGGTCGGGTGAATTTAGAAATTCAACAAGTTTCTTCTATTAACCATGTTTATGGCCTAATCGATTATTTAACCCACAAAGGAGCAGGGAACGGCGTCATCGGTACCCTCCAGTCCTTTGATGGGAAAGATGCAAAGATCTCCCTGCGTTATCAGGGAGAAAATGAGGGAATTATTAATTTTCTAAAATCTCAGCAAAATGGTGTTTTAGGAAAGGGACTTTCTATCCATTTTGAAGATATTGAAAAACCATTTAAAATATCCTTGAAGGGTAGTGAAGCACCCGCAACAAATTAGTGCTGAACAAAAATCGTCGCGAAATCAGGAGGACTGGTGGATTTTAGAAAGTGGCTTTCTTTTTTGCTAGTAATCTGCTTTTTAGGGGCGTGTTCTGGCCCATTAGTTCGTCGAGATTCCCATGGTAATAGGATCGCTCCTGCAACTTCCTCAAAACGATTTACAGGGATTAAAAAGAAATTAACTTTGCTTAAGTTTTTTAATGAAGCTCCTTATGGAGGAGACGATTTGGCAGTCACGGTTACAGAAGAATTTAGAAAAGAATTAACCAAATCTGGTGAGTATGTTTTAGATCAAGAATCACCAAAAATCTTTGGTACGGCCAAAGAGATTTACGCAGGTGGTGGTGTAAAACTTGTGCAGCTTTCCCGTCAGGCCAAACAGGCCGGTGTAAACCTGGTTGTCTTTGGTCGTATCGTTGAAGCCCGCGTAAGAGAGAAGGCCGACGAAATCGGGGTCGTCCGACAAACCAAATCTTACACTGAAGTAAAAATTGAACTTAAAGTTTTTGACATCAATAATAATAAAGAAGTCTTAAACGAACTCATCCAAGGCTATGCAGAAGACAGCACTTATAGATTCTTTAGTACTGATCAAGAACAAATGCTTGCTTATCGCCGTGATTTATTAAGGTATGCAGGACAAGTTGCTGTGAGGATGTCTCTGCCAAAAATTACCACTATCACTTCCAAACTTGATTGGATTGGCAGAGTGGCCAGAATTATTGGCTCAAAAATTTATATCAATGCTGGGCG